>Ga0208375_1003016_pt1 | contig 14902 bp, 17 predicted proteins | sample RifOxyD1_FD_184038 | JGI IMG/M metagenome (GOLD analysis project Ga0208375, IMG submission 184038) | Soil microbial communities from Rifle, Colorado - Rifle Oxygen_injection D1 (SPAdes) | ecosystem: Environmental > Terrestrial > Deep subsurface > Rock core/Sediment | place: Rifle, Colorado... | reverse complement strand
CCGAAACCAGCATGGTTGTTTCTCTTAAGGAGCTCTTCTGGCAAGAGGTCCGGGAGGAAATCGGCGACGGCCCCGACGAGGGTATCGCCATCAGAAAGGGATGGGAGATTGTGGCCGAGCCACCGGAACTGACCGATAATCCCATCATTGCCAGTCTGATGGAGGTTCTTGGGGAGAGCGGTTTTCCGCCCGATTGCGGCAACGATGACTGCCCGATTCACGGAAAGCATCCGAATTTTCCCTTCTTGGGTCGTCCCAACTAGGTCATCCAGTCAGACCAATGGCCCCCACGTTTTTGTGGGGGCCATATTTTTTATTAAGATTGATTTTTTCAAAAAAATAGGTAGAATAGTTTTATAATGAATGAAGATGAAAATAAAAAAGACTTGTCTGCCGATGAGGTAGGAGAGCAGGATGATGTGGTTTTTGACGATAATGTAGACGAGGATGGCGAAGGTAACCAAACCACTCTTATCAAAAAACTCCGGCAAAGAATCAAAGAACTGGAAGAAAAAAACCAGGAGTACTTGACTGGTTGGCAAAAGGAAAGAGCTGACAGTGTCAATCTACGTAAAAGAATGGAGGAAGAAAAAAAAGAATTTGCCAAGTTTGCCAAAGAGGATATCGCCACTGAAATAATAACTGTCCTGGATTCTTTTGATTCAGCATTCAAAAACAAAGAAGCTTGGGAAAAAGTTGATAAAAATTGGCGGCAAGGAGTAGAATATATACACGCCCAGCTTATAAACGTCCTTTCAAACCACGGCGTCTCCGTCATAAATCCGATTGGTGAAAAATTTGACCCCCAGAGAGATGAAGCAATTGAAAATGTGCCGGTTGAAAATGAAGAGGATAATCATAAAATAATTGAAGTACTAAGTGTCGGCTATAAATTGCAAAACAAAATCATCCGCGCGCCCAAAGTCAAAGTGGGGGAGTTGAAATAGTTTCGTAAGCGAGTATAATTCCAGGCGCAAACATTACTAAAAATTTTATAAGTTAATTTTTCAAAAATCATATGTCAAAAATCATAGGAATAGATTTGGGAACTACCAACTGTGCCGTAGCAGTCATGGAAGCGGGACAGCCAAAAATAATTGAGAACAGCGAAGGGGCACGGACCACACCCTCTATTGTGGCTATTTCTAAAACAGGCGAGAGGTTGGTGGGCTTACTCGCGAGGAGGCAGGCGGTGACCAATCCCCAGAACACCGTTTTTGGCATCAAAAGATTTATAGGCCACAACTTTGATGAAGACGCTGTGCAGAAAGACAAAGGCACCGTGCCTTTCGAAATTTCAAAATCAGATTCAAACGGAATTTTAGTAAAAATGAGCAGCAAAGATTATCGGCCAGAAGAGATTTCAGCTATGATTCTTTCCAAACTCAAAGCCGATGCGGAGGCCAAACTGGGAGAAAAAATTACTGAAGCTATCATTACCGTACCGGCTTACTTCAATGATGCCCAAAGGAAGGCCACCAAAGATGCCGGCCAAATTGCCGGGCTTGATGTCAAAAGAATTATAAACGAACCGACAGCCGCCGCTCTGGCTTACGGCTTCGGTAAAAAGAAAAACGAGCAAATCGCAGTCTTTGATTTTGGTGGAGGTACTTTTGATATTTCCATTTTGGAAGTGGGGGACGATGTAGTAGAAGTCAAAGCTACCGACGGCGACTCGCATTTGGGCGGTAAAGATATCGACCAAAAAATTATACATTGGCTCGCCAGTGAATTTAAAAAAGAGAGCGGGATTGATATAACCAAAGATCCTTTGGCTCTCCAGCGTCTCGATGAAGCAGCCGAAAAAGCCAAGATTGAACTATCTACAGCCACCGATACAGAGGTTAACATTCCATTCATCACATCCGATTCTTCCGGTCCCCGACACCTGCTTATCAAAATGAACCGCGCCAAATTGGAAGAGCTTTCCGATGAATTTATACAAAAAGCCATGGAAATCACCAAGCGCGCCATAGAGAGCTCGCCTTTTAAAGTTAACGAGATTGAAGAAATAGTGTTGGTAGGAGGCCAGACCAGAATGCCAAAAATAATTGGGGAAGTTAAAAAGTTTTTTGGCAAAGAACCAAACAAGAGCATCAACCCGGATGAGGTGGTCGCTCTTGGCGCCGCTATTCAGGGGGGCATCATACATGGCGACGTCAAAGATATTTTGCTTTTGGATGTTATACCGCTTTCTCTCGGTATTGAAACTATGGGCGGTGTCGCCACTAAACTCATTGACCGAAATACCACCATTCCGGCCTCCAAATCACAAACATTTTCCACTGCCGCCGACAACCAAACCAGTGTTGAAATCCATGTAGTGCAAGGCGAAAGACCGTTGGTAGCCGACAACCGAACCCTCGGCAGATTCATCCTGGACGGCATTCCACCGGCTCCACGAGGCGTACCACAAGTAGAGGTCAGCTTTGACATAGATGCCAACGGTATCTTGAGTGTCAAAGCCAAAGATAAATCAAGTGGCAAAGAACAGTCCATTAAAATAGAGGGTTCTTCGGGCCTTTCAAAAGAGGAAATTGAAAAAATGCAAAAAGACGCCGAAGCCCATGCTGCCGACGATGCCAAGAAAAAAGAAGTAGCCGAAGCCAAAAACTTGGCCGAGCAAATTATTTACACGACCGAAAAAGCTCTTAAGGATGCCGGTGACAAAATTTCGGATGAAATTAAAAAGGGTGTTGAAGAAAAAGTTAAGGAATTGAAAGACGTCAAAGACAAAGATGATGTTTCCGCCATCAAAGTTGCCACGGAAAATCTTTCCAAAGAAATTCAAAAGATCGGTGAATACATGCAAAAAAATCCTCAGCAACCATCCGGCAACGAGGAAAAGAAACCAGAGGAACCAAAAGAAGGAGAGAAACCTGAAGAAAATAAATAAAAAATGCCGCCGGACCACTTCATTGTCCGACGGTCTTTAACCTAGAGTTTGGTTGATATTTCTTCCCCATGAGAAGCGACGAGTTCCGCCGTTTCCCCATATTTGGTCCTGAACGCTTCTACCACCAGCTTACAGATCTCAGAGCCGGGAAGCCGACCTTCCAGTTCCACGGACCCAGAAATCAACCCCCCTCCTGGAAATTCGCGATAATAAACAAGGTGGATTTCCTTTTGTGGTAACATCACACCCTCCTGAATTTGATATTAACCTTAATTTTTGATATAATCAAGCTACAATGAAAGACTACTACAACATATTAGGAGTGGACAAAAAGGCTTCAAAAGACGAGATAAAGAAGGCTTTTAGGACGCTGGCTCACAAATATCACCCCGACAAAAAGGGCGGCAATGCCGAAAAATTTAAAGAAGCCAGTGAGGCTTATAGCGTCCTTTCCGATGACCAAAAAAGAACCCAGTATGACACTTATGGCTCTGCATATGCGGGAACCGGAGGCAGTCAAGGAGGTTTCCAGGGCAATTGGCAAGATTTTGCCAGACAATCAGGTTTTGATTTTTCGGGCTTTGCAAACGGAGCTCAAGGCGGCTTTTCGGCAGAGGGTTTTGACTTGGGAGATATTTTTGGAGAATTTTTTGGTGGAAGCAGACGCAACCAAGTTAAGCGGGGGAGGGATATTTCAATAGATATAGAACTGGCTTTTGAAGAGGCTGTTTTTGGTGTTGAGAGAGTTATTCTTTTAAATAAAGTCTCGATCTGTCATGTTTGCAGTGGCACCGGAGGCAAAAGGGGGACCGAGACCGTAACCTGTCAAACCTGCAACGGCAAAGGAAAAATAAGAGAGATGAAAAGATCCATCTTTGGCTCCATTGAAATGGCGAGGGTTTGCGAAACTTGTGGCGGTTCGGGTAAAGTACCAAAAGAAAAATGTGAATTTTGTAGTGGTTTGGGTATTCTTAAAAAAGAAGAGGAAATAAAAATAAAAATACCGGCCGGCATAGACAACGGCGAAATGATACGCCTTTCGGGTGGCGGCGAAGCGGTTAAGGGGGGTACTTCGGGCGATCTTTATATAAAAACTCACGTCAAAAAACACAAAACTTTCCGCAAGGAAGGAGATGATTTAATAATGAATTTGGATGTGAAGCTCAGCGATGCTTTGCTTGGCGCCAAAATAGATATCCAAACTTTGGACGGGCTTTCTACTCTCAATATTCCGGAAGGTGTAAACACAGGCGACATACTACAAATCAGGGGCAAAGGTGTGCCGGACCAAAACCGAAGCCGTGGTGATATCTTAGTCCATGTCAAAGTTGCTCTACCCAAAAAACTTTCCAAATCCGCCAAAGAAGCTGTCCTGAAACTGCGCGAAGAGGGGATGTAATATGAAAATATTTGTAAAAGCAAAACCGGGAGCAAAGGAAGATAAGGTGGAAGCGCCGCCGCTAAAGCTATGGCGGGCAAAGGGCGCCGATAAATCTGATAAAGAGTGGTTTAAGGTGTCAGTCAAAGAACCGCCAACACAAGGCCGAGCAAACACAGCAATCGGCAAATTATTGGCGGAACATTTTAAAGTATCAAATTCTCAAGTTCGTCTAGTATCCGGATTTACTTCAAAACAAAAGGTTTTTGAGATTTTATAGTAAAACCCACGTTATTCACAAGAATTGAAGTTTAAAATATTCCACAGACCGGCAAGTCTGGTAGAATGACGGGATGACCCAAAAAGAAGCTTTGGATATTTTAAAAACGGGCAGGAGCGTGTTTCTCACAGGTGCGGCCGGTAGCGGTAAAACTTATGTTTTAAGAGAGTATATATCTTACCTGCAAAGTCTTGATGCAAACATAGGCATCACCGCCTCCACTGGCATCGCCGCCACTCACATGGGCGGGATTACTATCCACTCCTGGAGCGGCCTCGGCGTGAGAGACAGTTTAACCAAAAGTGAGCTTGCCGAAATTGCCGAAAAAAGTTATGTAAAAAAGAAAATTAAAAATGCTTCTGTTTTGATTATTGACGAGGTGTCAATGCTCCATCACTACCGCCTTGACCTCATAGACAGGGTGGTGAGAGAAATAAAAGGCTCACCCGAACTCTTCGGGGGTATGCAGGTTATTTTTTGCGGAGACTTTTTTCAATTGCCACCGGTCAGGAGGTCTTACGAGCCTGAAGCTTTTTTTGCTTACCATTCAAGTGTGTGGAAAGATTTGAACCTCAAAGTTTGCTACCTCCTGGAACAGCACCGTCAGAGCGATTTGGAATATTTAAAAGTTTTAAACGCCATCAGGGAAAACAATATATCGGAAGAAATAACAGAAATTTTAAAAACCAGATTCGGCAAAAAACTCGAATTTGAACCGACCAAACTTTATTCCCACAACAAAAATGTAGATACCGAGAACGAATCAGAACTTGGAAAAATTTCGGGTAAAATTTTTGAATATCAAATGCAAGAAAAAGGCAGGCACAATCTGGCAGAAATGCTCAAAAAAAGTTGCTTGGCACCGGAAACTTTGAGGCTTAAAGAGGGGGCTAAAGTTATGTTTGTCAAAAACAATTTTGAAGAAGGTTATGTTAATGGCACTTTGGGTACGGTCGTCAAATGCGGTTTCGAGGAAATAAGAGTGAGAACCGTTTCGGGCAACATCATAGACGTAGAAAGAGAGAGCTGGCGCATCGAAGAAGACGGTAAGAGCCGGGCCGAAATAATACAATATCCCTTGCGGCTGGCTTGGGCCATTACCGTCCACAAAAGTCAGGGTATGTCACTTGATACTGCCGAAGTTGACTTGTCAGCCTCTTTTGAAAAAGGCATGGGTTATGTGGCCCTCTCACGAGTGCGCTCTCTGGACGGACTATTTCTTAAAGGATTAAACGATATGGCACTAAGAGTGAACGAGGAAGTTTTGGATTTTGACAAAAAATTTAGAGACCTTTCCAAAACCAATTCTTTCCACATAAGAACCATGGGCGAAGCAAAACTTTCCGAAATGCACGCCGACTTTGCCAATAAAATTAGGGGTGTAAAGATTAAAGAAAAAAAATTGGACACAGTAAGCGAAACTAGAAAAATGCTCGATGACGGAAAAAGTCTTAAAGAGATTGCTAAAGAAAGGGGACTGAAGCTCGGCACTATTTTGGACCACATAGAACAAATAAGAGAGAAGGACCCGAGTTATAATATTTATAACTTGCGCAACGGAATAACCAAAAACAAATTCAAAGAAATTTACAATGCTTTCCGCAAAATCGGTGTCAGCGAAGGCGAACTGTACAAACTCGCCCCGGCCAAAAACCTGCTCGGTCTCAAATACTCCTACGAAGACCTCCGCTTAGTGCGCTTGTTTTTGTAGACACACACTGTATTTCTTCTATTTTAGAAATAATCTTTATTTTCAACATATTTTAAAAATTAAAAGATACAAAATACAATTTTGCTTGACAGATTTTGTGGGTATGCTATACTTTATGGCAGAAAGGAGGTGAGACACAATGATGATGGACAGACAGAGAAGAAACCAGATTGCCTATCTTCTGGTGAAATCTCGGTTCCAAGACGAAGGTATCCGTTTGAAGCCCGATATGAAGCGGGACATCGGAAACCAAGCGAAGAAAATCGGCGTTCCTGCTGATGAACTCGCTCAATTTGTTGAAGAACTGACCAACGAGATGGTGGAACAGATTTTTCACCCTCGCTCGTCCTCTCACGTCAATCCCGACCACAATCGGGAAATGTAGAAAGCCAGAGTGGAACGCAAGTTCCCTAAAAGGGTAATTCCAACTCGCCCACAAGGTTTAGTTGGAGGATAAGAACCTAACTCCGTTTTCTACAAAGCCCCACGCTATTACAGGTGGGGCTTTTCATTTTTCTAAATCTCAATTAAACTAGTGATATGAAAAACATCACAAACAAACATTCATTTATACTCAAACCATCAACGATTGATGGAATTGGGATAGGAGTTTTTGCTTTGCATGATATTACTGAAGGCACATACATGGAACTTTTTCTAAAAGATTTTCAGGAAGAATTACGCGAAGAGAGAGATGTACCAGAAGAGCTCCGAGGATATTGCATATATCAAGATGGCGGAAAATTATTGTGTCCGAAATTTTTTAACAGAATGGATATTGGAAATTATCTCAATCATTCTGACAATGCCAACACTGTATATAAAAAGGGGGAGGGATACTTTGCCAAACGTGATATCAAAAAAGGAGAAGAAATTTTTGCCGATTATCGAAATCTTGGTGATCAGCTGGGTGAACCCAAAGAGGTTAGAGATGAGTATTACAAATAAAATATGAAAAAAGTTTTTATCACGGGCATATCAGGAACAGGCAAAACAGTAATTGCACAAGCCCTCAAAGAGAAGGGAATAAACGCTTTTGATATGGATACGGATGATCTTTGTTTTTGGGTTAACAAATTGGACGGAAAGAAGGTTGATTATGAAGCGAAGTTAGACCGCGAATTTATAGATTCCCATGTTTGGTTGTGTGATATAGAAAAGTTAAAAAATATGCTTGGTGCGAAAGATGGGGTAGTAATGCTTGGGCATCCGACAAATATCGACGAAATTTTACCGCTTTTTGATAAATTTATTCTTTTGCAATGCAAACTGGAGACTTTTTTGAAAAGGATTTTAGAGAGAAAAAACAATGATTTTGGTAAAGACGAAACCGCCCAGCAACACTTGTTGGATACTTATGAAAAATTTGAAAGGAATATGTTGGATAAAGGGGCTATCTCCGTAAATGTTGAAGAACCACTGGATAATGTGGTTGCTTCCATTTTATCTAAATTAAATTAAACTTATTTGATATGGAAAACATCAAAATATGGATAGGGGAGGTAGGAGGTTATAGACTGCTGGATAGCGGCGATAAACAGAAATTGGAAGAAATGGGTGGAGTAAAAATAGTGAGAGCCGAGCCAAGAGCTTGGTGGAAAAAATCTCTACCGGAAAATGAATGGAAAAACACGGAAAAGGAACTGGATACGGTCGTAGATATTTTTGCAAAAAATATCGGAGATCCTGAGCAAAGCGAAGGAGAAATTAAAGCTAAAATAAAGTTTAAAGAAAGTTCGAAGCATATCGGGATATTCCCGGAGCAATTTCCGCAATGGAAATTTATAAATGAAAATTTATTGAAAATTGAAAATTCTAAATTGAAAATTCCGAACGGTTTAAGTGTATTAAACCTGTTCGGTTATACAGGAATAGCGAGCTTAGTTGCTGCGAAGAGTGGCGCGAAAGTAACTCATGTTGACGCTTCAAAACAGTCGATTGATTGGGCGAGAGAAAACCAAAAATTATCGGGGCTGGAAGACGCTCCTATACGCTGGATAGTTGATGATGTTATAAAATTTGTAAATAAAGAAATAAGACAGGGCAAGAAATATGATGCCATAATTATGGACCCGCCGAGTTACGGCAAGGGGCCGAAGGGTGAGGTTTGGAAAATAGAAGAAAAATTGCCTGATTTGCTTACATCCTGCCGGGAAATTTTGAGTGACAACCCCCTCTTTGTTATTTTCAATATGTACTCCACCGAACTTTCCTCTCTTTCCGTCGCCAATCTGCTTGCCGATATGATGAAGGGCCTGGGCGGTTCAATCGAATCCGGCGAACTTGCTATCAAACAAGAAAATTCGGAAAGATTGTTACCTATGTCCATTTTTGCTTTGTGGCAGAAAAATTAATGGATTTTGGGCTTACTATTTGGTAAAATACTAAATATGTCTAAAACCATATTCTCAGGAGTGAAGCCGACGGGGAGACCCCATATTGGTAACTACTTTGGCGCTATGCGCCAGTTTGTCGAGCTTCAGAATAAAAACTTGGATATTGAAGTTGGTAATAGTTATTTTTCAATAGTCGATTATCACGCCCTAAACTTTATACAAAAAGCAGAAGAAATGAGGAAGTTGAGTCTAGATGTAGCTATTGATTTTTTGGCCATAGGGCTAGACCCCAAAAGGTCCATCATTTTCAAACAGTCGGATGTTTCCGAGCACACCGAGCTGGCTTGGATTTTTGACACTATCACCACTGTCCCATATCTCAAACGTGCTCACGCTTATAAAGACGCTGTGGCTAAGGGCGGGGAAGAAGATGTCAGTGCCGGCACCTTCACATACCCCATGCTCATGGCGGCCGATATTTTGCTCTACGACACCGATATGGTACCGGTTGGCCAGGACCAAAAACAACATATTGAATTTACGCGCGACACAGCAGAGAAATTTAACAGAATATTCGGGGAAACTTTTAAACTGCCCGAGGCTTATATAATAAAAGATGTAGAAACAGTACCCGGCTCCGATGGTAAAAAAATGAGTAAAAGTTATGGTAATGATTTGGGGCTTTTTGCCGGGGATGAGGAAATAGAAAAATTTGTAATGGGTATCGTTACCGATTCAAAAGCGGAATACCCTGAAAATGTTTTTTACATCCACAAACTTTTCCGACCGACAGCGGAGCTTGATAAAATATACGAAGAAAATAAAGGTAAGTACAAAGCGTTGAAAGAAATACTGATTGAAGATTTAAAAAATTTCATAGGACCAATGAGAGAGAGGAGGGAAGAGATAGCTAAAGATTTGGATTCTGTAAATAAAGTTTTGGAGGAGGGTAAACAAAAGGCCCACGCAGTGGCGGGCCATAAGATGGAACAGGTGAAGCGGGCCGTCGGAGTCATATGATACGGCGGTCGTGTATATACCTATCACACCTGACCCGATTGCCACATGCATCTACAATGCCCGGAAAATAAGGCGTTCCGCCACATTTTTTGCAGATTGGTGGTCTTTTTCCGAACACGAGAAACTCCGAGAGCTTCACGGAGATTGTAATGAGGTCGTCTGGGTTTGCACGCCTCGGCTCTTCAATAAGCGAATCTTTGTGACAATAAAAGCCCATCGAATCGCTTATATATCCAAAAAGCTTGTCGTTTATGACTACATGAAAACCAAATTCCGAAGGATCAAACCGAACTCTGTTCATTTAAACACCCCCTTTCTATAAAGACAATAGTACTGTGTAGCTTATTTGTCAAATATGATGTTTTGACAAATTTTGTTATTATTAAACTATGCGAACTTATATAAAAGATTTGAAGGACCATATAGGGGAGGAAATGATTATTAAAGGCTGGGTTAATGTCAGGCGCGACCAGGGCAAAATGGTTTTTATGGATATGCGCGATATGACAGGACTAGTACAGTGTGTAATCTTACCAAAAAGCGAGGCCATCGAGACAGCCAAAGAAGTCCGCACCGAGTGGGTTTTGGCTATATCCGGAATTGTAAACAAAAGACCTGAAAAAAATATAAATCCGGAGGTTCAAAACGGCGATATTGAAGTTGAAATAAAAAAGGTTGAAATCCTGGCGGGGGCCGCTACATTGCCATTTGATATGTCTCTCGATGGGTATAATGTGGAACTAACTACAGAACTTGATAATAGAGCACTGGTACTGAGACATCCAAAAGTGCAAGCAATTTTTAAGATAGAAGAAACTGTGATTGATTCTTTCAGGGAATTCATGAAAAAGAATATGTTTTTTGAATTCCAAGCTCCATCTATTACACCGGCTGTCGCGGAGGGTGGAGCTGAAGTTTTTCAAATCAACTATTTTGATAAGAAAGCTTACTTAAGCCAATCACCTCAACTTTATAAGCAAATAGTAATGTCCGCCTTTGAAAGGTGCTTCTCCGTAAACAAAATTTTTCGCGCTGAACCATCATCTACTACCAGACATTTGACAGAAGTAGTATCTTTGGATGCTGAAATGGCGTTTATTGATTCATGGAAGGATGTTCGCGATATGGCAGAAGAAACGGTCAAATACGTTTTGAAACAAATAGAAACCAAAAATGCCGAGCATCTTAAACTATTCGATACCAAACTTCCTGTAATGATTGAAAAAACTCCGACCCTTTCTTTAAGAGAAGTCCAGCAAAAGATTTTTGAAACTTTTGGCCGTGATGTCCGGGGTGAAAAAGATACAAATCCTCAAGACGAAAAAGATATTTGTGAAATAATCAAAAAAGAAACAGGTTCTGATTTCGTTTTTATATACGGGTACCCTACTCGCAAAAAACCGTTCTATGTCTATCCAAATCCTGAAGAACCGGAATTTAACGAGGGTATGGATCTTATTTGCCGCGGGGTTGAATGGCTTTCTGGTGGAAGAAGAATAAACGACTACGACCAACTTAAAGAACATGTGGAAATTTGGAAAATGGATCCAAAGAAAATAAAAATGTTTCTCGAAGCTTTCAAATATGGAGTACCACCAGAAGGTGGTTTTGCCTTTGGAGCAGAACGTATGACAATGCAATTATTGGGATTAAAAAATATTCGCGAGGCATGCATTTTCCCAAGAGATATGAACAGGATAGATGAAAAACTAAGCGAGGAAGGATACTAAACAAAATAACCCTGATATTCCATCAAAAATCTCCGAAAAGCAACTCAAAGAGTTGGGTTTGGAAATTAAGAAAAAAGATAAATAATAATTATTTTGTTAAGTGTCTTTTGTAGCGATTAATCGCTACATTTCAAAATATTAAAAAAATGCCCCCGAGCTCGCCTAAGCGTGCAGGGGGGCATGTGTGAGAAGATTTATAGAAAGGTCTGAAAGGGGACGAAGTATGATGACATCGGACAACGGCTCCGACCGACCTGTCTGAAAAATCCTCACGCTTATAGTGTAGCGCTATGCAAACTTTCTGCAACTTCCGTGTGAATAATTTTTGTTGTGTAATGCTAGAATAAACAAAATGGCGCCGAGTTTCCTTTCGAAAACCGGCGCCTTTTTCCTTGTATCTACCGGGCATATCCGACTCCAAGGAATAAAGTCGGGTTGCCCCGTCGAGCCGAATCTTTTGGGTCAATCGCCCAGCAAGGCCAGATACGGAAGTAGACCTTGCCAAACATCACCTTGACAGCCGGCCCAACATCAACGGCCACCGGAGCGGAAATTCCGGTTAGTTTGAAAATCTGCCAGTCCACCCCCAGCGATAAGTTCTTGTTGGTTTTGAGCAGAAGGTCGGTCCAGTGGTACAAAAACGAATCCCTCGAGTTCATACCATGAACATATTGATTTTGGGAAAACAAAGAAGTTTTACCTTTGCTCCCCATCACCAGCAATTCCGGACCAAAGCCGTCGACTTCACCGATGTATCCACAAGCTTCCGGCACCAGAGAAAGGTTCTTCCCCCCGAAACTCTTGCCTATACACCCGCCAAACGTGCCCTTGGCGTCGTAGTTGTAGCGGGCATCAATCACGAACTTATCGCCAAAATGCATGTACCACGGAATGACCACGGTAGAGCCGGTGGTGGAGCGGGTCCACATTGAAAAATCGTGTTGTTGGGCAAACAAGCCACCAGCAACAAAAATCAAAAGCAAACAAATCCTATGAAGCATAGTTGTTTTATCCTCTTTTTCTTGTCACTTAGTTAGCAGGATCGCTGCAACAATTGCAGCGGCGAATCCGCACGCTTTTGTCCAATTCATCCCGCCGTTCTGCACAATCGAGTACATAGCCGGTGTGGCCGCCTGTACAACGATCATGAGAACAAAAAGCGAACTTACATTCTGTGGTGTTGCTTTGGCAAGCATGCCATTGAACGACATGATACCAAGAGAGGCAACAACACCAGCTCCGATTCCCATGAACCAGTTGGCACTAGCCAGATTGCCCATGTTGCTAAAAGCAAAAGGAGCAACGCATATCAAACTGACTACGGTCATGACAACTGCTGACACGTTTCCGGTGAGACCGCTCCGATTCATCATGAGCGGCCAAATTCCGAAGAAAACACCGGCTAACATTGCTTTTGCTTGTAAGCTCATTTCTACTCTCCTACCCTATATTATAGCATATCTAGAAATAAATTGCAATAGAAAAAAGAGCCTTTGTTTTTCCCATCTCCTGCATCTAGGTGAGAAGCGAATACTTGGAGCTTCGCAAGAGTCATTGAGATTTTTTAAGAAAAATCCAATGACTGGACAGCTCCTGTAAGGAGAGGGGAGTAGGGGGTGAGGTTTTATGTTAAAATAAGCCCAATGGACACGGATTTCAAAGCAGATTTCAAAGTCAGGGTGGGGCAGTTTGAGGGGCCGCTGGATTTGCTCTTGGACTTGATTGAAAAGAGGAAATTGCATATAAGCGACCTGTCTCTTTCCCAAATAGCGGACGAATTTATTGAACATATAAAATCTTTTGAAGAGTTTCCAATGAGCGACTCGGCTGATTTTATTTTGGTGGCTTCCACCCTGCTTCTCATAAAATCAAAATCTCTTTTGCCAAATTTGCCGCTAACCGAAGAAGAGCAGGGAAGTATTGAAGATTTGGAAAAGAGGTTGGCTGATTACAAAAGATACAAAGAATTGGCGGTTGGCGTCGGTAAAATGTTCGGTAACTTTTTGTATTTTGCAGGAGAAAGAAAGCGGGTAGATGTTATTTTTTCACCAACCCCGGACATAACACTCCAATCACTCAAAAACGCTTTGGCACAAGCGCTCCAAAACATGCCGGCAAAAATTGAGGAGTTACCCAAAGTGGTGGTTGATAAAATAATAAGTTTGGAAGATATGGTTGAGAAATTGTCGGAAAGGATAAAAACCAGCTTGAAGACAAGTTTCTCCGACTTCGCCGGAGTAGGTAAGACCGAAAAAATAAATGTGATAGTGAGCTTCCTGGCTATGCTAGAATTGGTAAAACAGGGGCTCGTGCGGGCAAATCAAAGCAAGCACTTTGAAGATATCCAGATTGAAGGAGAAGAGGCCGGAGTGCCGACGTATTATTAATTTTCAATTATCAATTTACAATTTTCAATGTTAGAACAAAAAATAGAAGCCATACTTTTTTATAAAAACGAACCGATGGAAATTAAAAAATTGGCGGATATTTTGAGTGTGAAAATTGATGAGGCGAGAGAGGCTTTGCAAAATTTGGCTACTTCTTTGGAAGGCAGAGGAATATGTTTGATAATGACAAAAAACGAGGTCAGTTTGGCTACGGCTCCAGATATGAAGGATTTTATCGAGCAAATAGCCAAAGATGAGATGAGTAGGGAGATTGGCAAAGCTGGCCTAGAAACACTCGCCATAATACTCTATAATGGGCCTATAAGCCGAAGGGGAGTTGATTATATAAGAGGGGTCAACTCCACTTTTATATTAAGGAACCTTTGTATACGCGGTTTGATAGAAAGGGAGCCGGACCCCGGAGACAATCGAGTTTTCAAATATAAAAGCAGTCTGTCTCTTTTGGCCCATTTGGGTATAAAAAGGATAGAGGAATTGCCCGATTTTAATGTATTAAAAAATACACCAGTAGAGACAGAAGATGAATCCTGATTATTTTAAAAAAGTTTTTGGAATAGAAAACAGGACGAAATATTTCGTTCATGTTTTGGTTTATCTTTTGGTAATTTCGGTTGCTATTTTTGCCCTTTTTATTATAGGCACCGCGTCTCTAAATAAAAAAGGAGGTGTTGCGGTAAAAGAAAAAATAAATTATTTTGAAAATTTGAATCTTGAAGGGAAGGGGATTATGGTTTTTGACGTCATAAATAACAGAGAAATATTTTCCCAAAATCCGGATATGCCTCTGCCTTTGGCATCACTCACCAAAATTATGACAGTCGTCACCACAAACGGGAAACTTGATAATAATCAAAAAATAAAAATAACCAAAGAAGATTTGGGGCCGGAGGGGGATTCCAAATTGGTAGTCGGGGACAGTTGGCGGGCAAGCGACCTAAGAGATTTTACTTTAATTACTTCTTCCAATGACGGCGCTTTTGCATTGGCTGCTGTCGCCAAATCAGAACAAACCGCACCTCCATATAATAATGCATCCACAAGTCCCGAAGAGCTCAAAAATCAATTCGTGGAAGAAATGAACGAAACTGCTTCCCAAATAGGTCTTTCGAACAGTAAGTTTTTCAATGAACATGGCCTTGATCG
>Ga0208375_1003014_pt1 | contig 14903 bp, 11 predicted proteins | sample RifOxyD1_FD_184038 | JGI IMG/M metagenome (GOLD analysis project Ga0208375, IMG submission 184038) | Soil microbial communities from Rifle, Colorado - Rifle Oxygen_injection D1 (SPAdes) | ecosystem: Environmental > Terrestrial > Deep subsurface > Rock core/Sediment | place: Rifle, Colorado... | reverse complement strand
AGCCTTGTACCCCCCGACCGGGCTGCTAACCTGCCCGCTCGCACGCCGTCTGCCGCCGTCCCGGGCCCGGCATCGGCCGGCCGCATCGCAAGGCAGGCATGTCCGCACCCTTCGTACACCTCCACCTGCACAGCGAGTTCTCGCTCGCCGACTCCACCATCCGCGTCGGCGAGCTGGTCAAGCGCTGCGTGGCGCTGGGCCAGCCGGCCGTGGCGCTGACGGACATCAACAACCTGTTCGCGGCGGTGCAGTTCCAGAAGAAGGCCGAGGGCGCAGGCATCAAGCCGATCCTCGGCGCGGACCTGGCGCTGGCCGACGGCAACGAGTCGCCCACCCGCCTGACCGTGCTGTGCCGCGACCACGACGGCTACCTCACCCTGTCGCGCCTGCTCACGCGCATGTGGATGGAAGGCCACCGCCATGACGGCGTGATCCTGCGCCCGGAATGGCTGCGCGAGGACAACGTCGGCCTGTTCGCGCTGGCCGGCGTGCACAGCCTGCCCGGGCGCTTGGCGCAGGGCGGCCGTCACGAACTGGCCGAGGCCGCCGTCGCCGACTGGCAAAGCGTGTTCGACGACCGCCTGTTCCTGGAACTCACCCGGACCAATCGCGAGGGCGAAGACGCCTACAACACCCTCGCCCTGCACCTGTCCGCGAAGCGTGGCCTGCCGGTGGTCGCGACCAACGACACCCGGTTCCTCGACCGCGAAGGCTTCGACGCTCACGAGGCGCGCGTGTGCATCGCGTCGGGCCGCGTGCTGGACGACCCCAAGCGGCCCAAGGACTACACGCCCGAGCAGTACCTGAAGTCGTGCGACGAGATGCGCGCGCTCTTCAGCGACGTGCCCGACGCCATCGACAACGCGCTGGCGCTGGCCACGCGCTGCAACGCCGAGATGAAGCTGGGCACGTACTACCTGCCCGCCTTCCCGGTGCCCGACGACCACACCATCGAGTCGTGGCTGCGCAGCCAGGCGCACGAGGGTTTGGACAAGCGTCTGGAAAAGGCCCCGCTCGCCGAAGGCCACACGCGCGAGGACTACAACGCGCGCCTGGACACCGAGCTGGACGTCATCATCTCGATGGGGTTCCCCGGCTACTTCCTGATCGTCGCGGACTTCATCAACTGGGGTAAGGCGCAGGGCATCCCGGTCGGCCCGGGCCGCGGTTCGGGCGCGGGCTCGCTGGTGGCGTGGGCGCTGGGCATCACCGACCTGGACCCGCTGCCGTACGACCTGCTGTTCGAGCGGTTCCTCAACCCCGAACGCGTGTCGATGCCCGACTTCGACATCGACTTCTGCATGGACCGCCGCGACGAGGTCATCGACTACGTCGCGCGCAAGTACGGCCGCGACCGCGTCAGCCAGATCATCACCTACGGCACCATGGCGGCCAAGGCCGTGGTGCGCGACACCGGCCGCGTGCTGGGCCACCCGTACGGCTTCGTCGACGGCATCGCCAAGCTCATTCCCAATACGCTGGGCATCTGCCTGGACGACGCGCTGGGCGAGTCCGAAGCCGCGCGCAAGAACACCGAGCTGGCCTCCAGCGACCTCATCGCCCGCTACCACAGCGAGGACGACGTCCGCGACCTGCTCGACCTCGCCCGGCAGCTGGAAGACCTCACCCGCAACGCCGGCAAGCATGCCGGCGGCGTGGTCATCGCGCCCAGCCCGCTGAGCGACTTCTGCCCGCTGTTCGCCGAACACGACGGCGAAGGCCGCGGCAAAAGCCCCGTCACCCAGTTCGACAAGGACGACGTCGAAGCCGTCGGTCTGGTGAAGTTCGACTTCCTCGGCCTGCGCACCCTGACGATCATCGACTGGGCGGTGAAGGCCATCAACGTCCGGCGCACGGCTGCGGGCGAGACACCGCTCGACATCACCGCGCTGCCGCTGGACGACGTCGCCAGCTACGAGCTCTTCGCCCGGGGCGACACCGTCGCGGTGTTCCAGTTCGAATCGCGCGGCATGCGCGAGCTGCTCAAGCGCGCCAAGCCCGACGTCTTCGAGGACATCATCGCGCTGGCCGCGCTGTTCCGCCCCGGCCCGCTGGGCAGCGGGATGGACCGCGAATGGGTCGACCGCAAGCACGGCCACACGCAGGTCAGCTACCCGCATCCGCTGCTGGAGCCGGTGCTGGGCGCGACCTACGGCGTCATCGTCTACCAGGAACAGGTGATGCAGATCGCCCAGGTCCTGGCCGGCTACACGCTGGGCGGCGCGGACATGCTGCGCCGCGCGATGGGCAAGAAGAAGCCCGAGGAGATGGCCAAGGAGCGCGCCAAGTTCGAGGCCGGCTGCGCCGAGCGCGGCATCGCGCCCAACGTCGCCACGCCCATCTTCGACTTGATGGAGAAGTTCGCCGAGTACGGCTTCAACAAGTCGCACTCCGCCGCCTACGCGCTCGTCGCCTACCAGACGGCATGGCTGAAGGTTCACTACCCGGCCGAGTTCATGGCCGCGGTGCTGTCCTCGGACATGGACAACACCGACAAGGTCACCGGGTTCCTGGACGAGTGCCGGGTGATGGGCCTGACCGTGCTGCCGCCCGACGTGGACGCCTCGGCGTACATGTTCGAGGCGACGTCACCCGACACCATCCGCTACGGCCTGGGCGCGGTGAAGGGCGTCGGCCGCGGCGCCTGCGAGGCGATTGTCGAGGCGCGCCGCGCCGGGCCGTTCGGTGACCTGCTGGAATTCTGCAAGCGCGTGGACAGCGGCAAGCTCAACCGCCGCGCACTGGAAGCGCTCACCCAGGCCGGCGCGCTGGACAAGCTGGGGAAGAACCGCGCCAGCCTGATGCTCCAGCTGCCCGAAGTGCTTCGCGCCACCGACCAGCTCGCGCGCGAGCGCGCCGCCGGCCAGGTGTCGCTCTTCGGCGGTGGCGAGGCGGCCGCGCCCGCGCTGCACATCGACCTGCCGGAAACCGACGAATATCCGCTGGGCCAGCTGCTCAACGGCGAGCGCGAAACGCTCGGCCATTACCTCAGCGGCCACCCGTTCGACCCGTACCGCGACGAGCTGCACGCCCTCACCGGCCACGATCTGGGCGACCTGGAAAAAATCTGGGCCACCCGCCCCGACAGCGCCCGCGGCGGCTGGCGGCCGGAAGTGGAAACCGTCGTCGCCGGCCAGGTGGTCGCCCTGCGCAAGAAGGGCGACAGCCAGATGTTCGTGCAGATCGAGGACGGCCGCGGCCGCCTGGAATGCGCCTTCTTCGGCGAGACGTACGGGGAGTTCGCCGCCCTGCTCAGCCGCGACCGCCTGCTGGTCATCCAAGGCGGCCTGCGCGAAGACGCCTTCAGCGGCGGCTTCGCCCTCAAGTCCAACCGCTGCTGGGACTACAGCCAGATCTGCGCCCAGCACGCCAAGCGGCTGTCGCTGCGGTTGGACCTGCGCGTGCCCGGGATCTGGGATCGGGTGGATGCGCTGCTATCGAAACACCGGCCCGGCGGGACGCCGATCCGGCTGGACCTGCTCCGCCATGGCGCCGCGGGTATGCTCGACCTCAATGGCACCAGTTCCGTGCGGGTGGACGCGGAGTTGATGGGGATGTTGAGGGCGGTGCCGGGGGTTAAGGCGGTTAAGTTGGCGCTGGGGCGGCCTTGGGGGGGATAACACTGCAGCTTTGAAGCGTTCACTTATCACGACATTCTTGAGGCAGTTTTGCGGTAGGCGTCGGGTTCAGATGCAGCCTCAGCAATGCTTTAGCCGTGAGCTCGTTCCGATAACACCCCACTTTGGGGATCTATTTGGTGTTAGGCCGCATGGAAGAGATCGCCGCAAATTACCTCCAAGATCTTGGGTATCTGCTTCGAGAGCGCCTGGATCACGCTCGGCAGGAAGCTGAGGCTGCCTCTGGTCCGAGTCGGGAGTTTGAGGCGGGTCGTTACAGGGCCTACCGGGAGGTGCTCTCACTCATGCTGACGCAAGCAGAGGCATTTGAGCTTCCCGTTGAGGCACTCTCCCTCCAGGATGTGGACCGTGACCGGGAGCTGGGCTGCTAGCTTGCGGCCTAACAATTCGTCCAAGCCGACGCCACTTCGCGGCGCGGCTTAACTCAGGTGTTAGACGCCACTGGGAGAATCTCGTGAATGTCAAGGAAGCCGTAGCAATCGCTAAGAGTTACGTTGCCGACTTATTTGGCACGGAAGGCGCACAGAACATTGCTCTAGAAGAAGTTGAGCCGGACTTGGACAATGGAGAATGGCTGGTAACCATTGGCTTTTCGCGCCCCTGGGATAACTCATCATTGTTCGCATCGGTTGGCGCTGCAACACGCCGCACTTATAAGCTTGTAAGGATTAGCGTTAAGGATAAGCAAGTCATATCGGTGAAGAACCGAGAGACAAAGAATTGAATCATCGCGTTGCTCTTGTAGACACGAATCTCTTGGTTCTACTGAGCGTAGGATCATCCGATCGTAGCTACATCGAGACGCACAGACGAACTGCCCAATTCGCCCCCGAAGACTTCGACCTTCTATTGAGTGTGCTTTCTTCATACAACAGCATTCTCGTCACTCCTAATGTTCTCTCGGAGTGTTCGAACCTTTGCGCCTACATCGGCGAGCCCGCCAGAACCCAAGTATTAGCCACTCTCAAGATTCTCACAGAGGACCGTGAGGAGCTGTATGTGAAGAGCAAAGATGCAGCCTGCCATGCTTCTTACCTTCGGCTTGGCCTAACGGATGCGGCTATACATATTGCGGCGGAGCAGGCGACCGTTCTCACAACCGATCTCGATCTCTATCTGTCACTACTCAGTGCAGGCAAGAAGGCCGTTAATTTCAATCATGTCCGCGAGTGGGGTTGGCAAGGTGGCGTCTGACAATGCGCTCCAGCCGACCCTACTTCGCTACACCAACAACATGGCAGAAAGAGCTTGCCATGTTCTTGGCTCCGCCACGCAGGGCGGCTTAACTTAGGCGTTAGTCAACAGCTGCAGTGATCTCGATGACCGACTACAGAAACAATCACTATGTTCCTGTTTGGTTCCAAGAGAGATTCTTTGACGCCGCTCAACGAGAGAAAAAGTATTACTACCTTGATCTTTCGCCTGAACGCGTTACCTCAGAAGGGCATTCGTTCACCCGGAACGAAATTCGAAGACTGGGTGCCAAGAGCTGCTTCTTCCAAAGAGATCTCTACACAACCAGTTTAAGCGGCTTGATCTCCACCGAAATTGAGAAGAAATTCTTTGGCCAGATTGATTCGGAGTCGATCTCATCAGTCGACTACTTCGCCAACTTCTCGCACCCGTCTGCCGACGGAAACCTCTACCAACGGTTTCTTTTGTATCTGAGCTTACAAAAGCTGAGAACACCTAAAGGACTAAAATATCTTTCTTCTGTCACAAGAATTCGCACGTCGAATGGCCTCCTATACGCGATTCAAGAACTTCAAATGCTGTTCTGCGCCATCTGGACGGAGTCGGTCTGGAGCATCCTTGATGGAGGTGACAGCGGCATCGGGTTCTTACTCTCAGATCATCCGGTAACTGTGTACAACCAAGGGGCGTTCCCCGCCTCTAGCTGGTGCAAAAATGGACTGGACCCGCATATCTGGCTAAACGGAACGCACACGCTGTTCCCTCTTAGTCCAAGCAAGCTCCTGGTGTTGACCAACCTCTCTTGGGTAAGGCACCCCTATGGCAATCCTCTGAAGAACAGACCCAATCCAAATCCACTTCGGCCAGCGATCTTCAACTTCACGCAAATTCAGACAGGGCGCCGCCTTTCCCCCGAAGAGATGCTCTCCATCAACTACATCATCAAGAATCGAGCATTCCGGTACGTCGCTGCCTCAAATCGTGATTGGCTTTTTCCAGAGCAGCAAATGGTTAAGCCTCAATGGAACGCCTTAGGTGAGAAGCACCTTTTGATGCCTGACCCTAGATCCGTCAGCTTTTCTACCGAGATCTTGATGGGCTTCAACGACGGAACTTCTGACGCTTTCGATGAATACGGCAGAAAGCCGTGGGAACCGAACTACCAAGATAAAGAGCGCAAAGAACGGGACTGGGAGACATTCCAAGCCTTTAGAGGAGAGTACGCACGGCTGTTCGGACCAGTACGTCGCGGGTGTTCGTACGACTACGGCAAAGAAGATAACGGGACGGACTCTGACGACTTTCACCGTTATCACCTCTCCCTGGAGCAACGACACAAGAAGCACCGATACAACCGCTAGAGCTACAACCGAACGGGGTCAGGTTCACTTTCAGCGAAAACAGGGGTCAGAGTCGACTTTTCGCAGTAGCCGTTGTTACTTCAACAGGGGGATTCACATGTTTCGATCTTTGGCCATCACGGCCGGCATTCTGCTGCTCGCCGCCTGCTCCACCACCAGCACCGTGCACCAGGCGCACAGCGCGCCGATGGATCAGGTGTATGCGTATGCGTTCTCCAACCAGGGCGGTGACGACCACGAGGGAATCGCGCAGCTGGACGGGGTCATCCAGTCGCACCTGCGCCAGGCGGGCCTGATTGATGCTGGAACTACCAACCCGAAGATCGAGGTGGTGGTGAAGCACTACTACGTGCGCTCCAACGGCGCGCGCTTCTGGGCCGGCATCATGGCCGGGCGCGACAAGATCATCAGCAACGTCCGCGTCACCGGCGCCGACGGCGCGCAGGTCGGCAACTTCGACGTCGAGACCTTCAACTCCACCGCGTGGGGCACCACCGACGGCCTGATGCAGAAGCACGCCGAGGAACTGGTCGCCCGCCTCAAGGCGTCCTGACGGCCACGGCGCCCCACCTGCCACAGGAATGTCGGATTCCGAGCCCGGGTACACCTCCGGGCTCGGAGACAACCCGTTTCGCAGCCCTTACCCGGGAGACCTTGCCCCGCGACCCCGCGTTACGCGAAGGACATGGGTACATGTACGCACTCCAGTTCATCTATCACCTCACATCCAGGACCCTTGAACGCAGAGGTTCCGACCAGGCGAGGTTTATCGCGTTCCTCATAGTGGCGCTGCTCGTTCACCCGCCCATCAATGCCGTGGTTGATCTGTTGGCCGGCGCCGGTTCTTTTACCTCTGCGATTGAGGGCGCCGAAAACACTTTCTATACCCGGGTGAGCTTGTCCTTCTATCTGGCAGCCGGCATCACGGCTGTCGTCGTTTGGACCTGTTTCGATCGCAACAGAAAGAAGGCTGGCCGCCGCTTTGAGTGGGTCGAGGAATCTGCTGCCGCCTTTGGAATGCGGTATGCGTGGATTGCACTGGCGGTGATCTGGGCGATCCTGCTGAACACCCTGGCGGATAGAAGTGATTGGCTTTGTCTTGCTGTGTTCGTGGGCACGTTGCTGCCGCTATCACATGCCATCACCGCGTGGCAGCGGAGTGGGCGAGGCGGCTAGAACGGGGGTCAGGGCTCCCTTTCACGCGAATGAGAAAGAGACCACGCTGCCCCGGTTTTGTAGCGCCCCCGGTTCTGTAGCACCCTGACGGCACATCGTGGACGGAAGGAGCAGGCGAATGAACGATGCCAACGCGCCGTGGCCCGAACTGCCGCCGCTCGACGCTTGGGCCGACACGTTTGCAACCGTGCACATGTGGACGCAGATCGTCGGCAAGATCCGGCTTGCGCTGTCGCCCTGGCAGAACCACTCGTGGGGTTCCGCGCTTTACGTCACTGCGACCGGCCTGGCGACATCGCCCATTCCGGCCGGCGACGGCAGCTTCGATATCGAGTTCGACTTCGTGCACCACGCATTGCGGATTCGCACCTCCGACGGACGCAGGCGGGACCTCGCGCTGTCGGCGATGCCGGTGTCGGATTTCCATCGCGATGTCATGGCGTCACTGGCGGACCTGGATATCGCGGTCTCGATCTACACGCGGCCGGTGGAAGTCGTCGAGGCCATTCCCTTCGAGCACGATCGCACGCACGCCAGCTACGAGGCCGATGTCGTCAATCGCGTCTGGCGCGCGTTCCTGCAGGCCGATCGTGTCTTCAAGATGTTTCGCGCGCGGTTCCTCGGCAAGTCGAGTCCCTCGCACTTTTTCTGGGGCGCCTTCGATCTCGCGGTCACGCGCTTCTCGGGGCGCGGCGCACCGATGCATCCCGGCGGCGCGCCGAACTGCGCGGATTGGGTGATGCGGGAAGCGTATTCGCATGAACTCGCCAGTGCCGGCTTCTGGCCGGGCGCGGGGCTCGGCGAGGCCGCGTTCTACGCCTATGCCTGGCCCGAACCGCCCGGCTACCGCGAACGGGACGTGCAGCCGGCCGCTGCGTATTTCTCGGACGCCTTGCAGGAATTCGTCCTGCCTTATGACGCCGTGCGCAGCGCTGGCGATCCGGACGGCACATTGCTCGCTTTCCTGCAGTCCACCTACGAGAGCGCGGCGGATCTCGCGCACTGGGACCGCACCGCGCTGGAGCGCGACGGCAGTGAATTCGGGCGCGGCAACCACTTTCCTGCCGTTCTCCCGCAAAGTTGAAAGTGCACCTGACCCGGATCTCCTGACCGATGGCCACGCACGCGATCAGGCAACTTACCGCCGACGACCTGCGCCTGATGGACGCCCTGCTGGCAATGTTCGGCGAGGCCTTCGACGACCTGGACACCTATGTCGGCAAGCGCCCCGCCCCGGCGTACCAGCGGCGGCTTCTGGGCAACAACCACTTCATCGCGCTCGCGGCCGTGGCCGGCGACGAGGTGGTGGGTGGACTGGCCGCCTACGAACTGCCCAAGTTCGAGCAGGAGCGCAGCGAGATCTACATCTACGACCTCGCCGTCGCGGCGGCGCACCGACGCCAGGGCATCGCGACCGCGCTGATCCACGCATTGCAGGCCGAGGCGCAGCGACGCGGGGCATGGGTGATCTACGTGCAGGCCGACACCGGGCCCGAGGACGAGGCAGCGATCGCGCTGTACTCCGGGCTCGGCATCCGCGAGGACGTACTGCATTTCGACATTGCGGTGCCTGCGGGCGGCTGAGCGCTCGGCTCAGCCGCGGGCCGTGTACGCGAAACTCCGCGCGCTCAGGCCGGGATGCGGCGGTCGTACTCTGCGCGCAGGCGCGTCCAGCCGTCCCAGAAGGTTTCCTGCGTTTGCGTCGTCCCGCCATTGGCGCGGTTGACCAGGAGGTCGAGGTGGACGTGCCAACCGGCGCCGATCATCAGCAGGTTCGCGCGGTCGGAGATGCCGCGGTGGACCACGGTCAGCAGCACCTGGTCGCCCTTGGGCTCGAGGTCGAAGGTCACGTCGCCGCCGCCCTCGCCTTCGCCCTCGCCCCAGGTGAAGGCGAGCCGGCGCGGCGGGTCGAGCTCGGTGATGCGGCTGCGCATGCGGTGTTCCTTGCCGAAGCCTTCCGGGCGCTGGCCAGGCGGGTCGGTCAGCTCGTCGTTGCGCCAGACGAGCTCGAACGGTGCGCCCACCTGCAGCTGCATGTCGCCGGCGGCCAGCCATTGGCGGCGCAGCTCGCCCTCGGTCAGGTAGGACCAGATGCGCTCGATCGGTCCGGGCAGCAAACGCTGGATACGCACGGCCTGGGGTGCGCTGACGACGCCGTAATCGGCTTCGGGGGTGGCGATCTGGATGGTCTGGTTCATGGCGTCCTCCGTGGGGGGCGGGCCTTGCGGGCGGTGGGGTTGCGGGCGGTGTCCCGCTTGGGTTTCTTTGCGGCGTCCTCGGCCTTGAGGAGGGCTTCGAGGGCATCAAGCTTGCCGGTCCAGAAGCGCTCGTAATGGCGGAGCCATTCCGCGCCGGCATGCAGCGGGCGCGCGTCGAGCCGGCAGGTGTGCACGCGGCCCTGGACCTCGCGCTGGATCAGGCCGGCGCGCTCCAGCATCTGGATGTGCTTGGAGGCGCCGGCCAGCGAGATGTCGAACGGCGCGGCCAGTTCGCCGACGGTGCGCTGGCCGGCGGCCAGGGCGTGCAGCATCGCGCGCCGGGTCGGGTCGGACAGGGCCTGGAACACCGTGTCGAGCTGGGGGGTGTGTTTGTCAACCATGTGGTTGAATATACTCCCCGCTGGACGACTGTCAACCCTTTGGTTGAATATTTTTCGACCACCGTCGCCGACGGGGAGACCCCTACCCGTGCGACTCAGCCGCCCGCTGCTTTCGGGTCAGCGTCTGCACGACCTTGCCTTCGGCATAGAGGAACTCGATCGCGCGGAAACCTTCTTTGGTCAGCGTCAGGCGAAGGCGCGGCCGGCCTTGCGTGGGCCAGGTTGAGCGAAGGCGTGCCGTCGGCGGCGAGCCTGTGCGGAAGGTCACGAGGACTTCCCGGCGTTCAACTCAGGGCGGATCGCCCGGCAATCTCCCCGCACCTTCAGGCCGGGAGCGACTCATGCGCGCAGCTGTATTTCTCTTGCTTGTACTGACGTGGATACCGTCCCACGCGGAGCAGCCGGCGCCATCCACCGCGACGGCGATCCAGCAGGTGCTGGCTCACCCTCTGTTTGAAGATCCCTACATGTGTTCGGAGCACGCGCAAGGTGAGCTTCCGTATCCAGGGGATGATCTCGGCCAGGACTGCATGGTTTCCGCATTCGACGAGAACAAGGATCTTTTCTTCCTCAGGCTGTACCGAACCGATGGCTCCACCAACGAGGATTGGTACGGATGGAATCGCCCCGTCTACTCCCCGTGTGACTGCAAGGTGCTGGATGTCCACGTGAACCCGCTCATCAATCAGCCGGGCCAGCCCGACAAGAGCCGCGCCTCCGGCGTCATCCTGAAGGCGTCGGATGGCACCATGTTCGCCCTCGGCCACCTGCAGGGGTTCCTCGTGGAAGAGGGCTCCCGGTTGAAGGCAGGCGACCCGATCGGTTTTGTCGGCAACAACGGCTATGCGAGGGCGCCCCACGTGCATATCGGGGCGTGGCGTGGAGAACAGCCGCTGCAGGTTCGCTGGGACCAGCGCGCAATGAAAATCCATTGAACAACGAAAAAGTCGCCAACCGAATGGGCAGTCCCCTGCTCCATAAGCCGAAGCCACGCGGATCCATCACTTGAACGACGACCTCGACATCCGCCCCGGCGACCTCGACGACCCGCGCGTCATCGCCCTGCTGCTCGAGCACCTCGCCTCGCTCGCGCCCACCGCTCCGAAGGAAAGCCGGCACGCGCTGGACCTGTCGGGGCTGCGCGGGCCTGGCATCCGGTTCTGGTGCGCGTGGGACGGCGAGGCGCTGGCCGGGTTCGGGGCGCTCAAGCGGCTGGACGCCGCCCATGCCGAGGTCAAGTCGATGCGCACCGCCACGTCCCACCTGCGCCGCGGCGTGGCGGCCCGGCTGCTGGCGCACATGGTCGACGTTGCCGCGCGCGACGGCATTACGCGGCTCAGCCTGGAAACCGGGTCGATGGCGTTCTTCGCGCCCGCGCACCGGCTGTACGCGTCCTTCGGCTTCGTCCCCTGCCCGCCCTTCGGCGACTACAGGCCCGACCCCAACAGCGTGTTCCTGACCCGCACGGTGGACGGGCCGCAGACCGGGCTTGGCGAATCGACCGGCTAGTGAGCGTCCGTGGCCCGCCCCGCGCGCGCCTGCTCAAGTTCACCCTGTTTCAGCCGACACCGTAGGTAGCCAGGGACCGGCGCGGCATGTCGCGCCGGGTGTCCGGCGGCGCTTCGCCTTTGCACACGGCGCGGTGCGGCGGCCCGCTGCGATTCGGGCGCCGACGGCGCATTCAACGGGCAGGCGCATGCACCATCACTACAACCTCTGGATCGTCGCGCTGTCGCTGGTGGTGGCGTTTCTCGCCGCCTACACCGCGCTGGATATCGCGCTACGGGTGCGCGATGCCGGCGCGCGTGCGTTCCGCTTCTGGTTCGTGGGCGGCAGCCTGGCGCTGGGCCTGGGCATCTGGTCGATGCACTTCATCGGGATGCTGGCGCACGTCACGCCCACGCCGCTGGGCTATGACATACCGCTGACGCTGTGGTCGATCGTGCCGGCCGTCGGCGCCGCATCGGTGGCGATCTGGCTGGTGCGGCTGGGCATCGGCGAGCGCCGCGTGATCGTCATGGGCGGCATGGTGATGGCCACGGGCATCGTGGCCATGCACTACACCGGCATGTCCGCGCTGCGGATGTCGCCGGCACTGAGTTACGACCCGCTTCTGGTGGCCGCGTCGTGCGGCATCGCGCTGGCCGCGGCCATGGCGGGGCTGTGGCTGGCCATGCGGCTGGCCCCGGGCGACCGCTGGCTTTCGGTCAAGAAGCTGGCCGGCATGCTGGGGTTGGGGCTGGCGATCAGCGGAATGCATTACACGGGCATGGCCGCGGCTGACTTCTCCCCGGGCGCCGTCAGCCTGGCGCTGCAGGGCGGCCTGGACGGGTCGACGATGGCTGTTGCGGTCGGATTGGGCAGCCTGGGCGTGCTGACAGTGACGTTGCTGATCGCGCTGTTCGACGCGCGGCTGGTGAACGAGCACGCCGCCGCCCGCGTGCACCTTGAGGCGGAGGTGGAGCGCCGGCAGTCGCGCGAGGTGCAGCTGGAACACCTGGCGCTGCACGATGGCCTGACGGGCATCGCCAATCGCGCCAACTTCGTGGAGCAACTGACGCTGGCGGTGCGCCGGGCGCGCCGGCGTGGCGCGATGTTCGGCGTGCTGGCCGTCGACCTGGACGGGTTCAAGGAGATCAACGACGGCTTCGGCCACGCCACCGGCGACGCGTTGCTGTGCGATGTGGCGCGCCGCCTGCAGGCCGGCGCCCGCGTCGAGGACACGGTGGCGCGCCTGGGCGGCGACGAGTTCAGCGTGCTGGCCACCGAGGTCGCATCGCCGGCCGACCTCGCCCTGCTGGCGCAGCGGCTGATCGAAAGCCTGGAGGCTGCCGACGTCGGCGTGACCGGGCTGCCGGCGGCGGGCAGCGTTGGCATCGCCATCTATCCACAGGACGGCGACAACGTGGACGACCTGCTGCGGTCGGCCGACTTCGCCCTCTACCACGCCAAGAGCGCCGGCAAGGGGCGCTACCATTTCTTCGACAGCCAGCTGGAAAGCCGGGTGCGCACGCGCCAGCGGCGGCTGGACGAACTCCGGGCTGCACTGCGCGACGACCAGTTGGTTCTGCACTACCAGCCGCAGGTGGACACGGCGACCGGGCGCGCCGTCGGCGTCGAGGCGCTGGCGCGCTGGCAGCACCCGGCGGACGGGCTGCTGCCGCCGGCGGCCTTCATTCCACTGGCCGAAGAGGCGGGCCTGATGCCGGCGGTGGACGCGTGGGTGATCCGCCGCGCGTGCCTTGAGGCTGCGGGTTGGGCGGCGCTGGGCGTGACCCTCACGCTCGCGTTGAACGTGTCGGCGCAGAGCGTCACGCCGGCCCTGGTGGTAACCACCATCGAGGCGTTGCGCGAGAGCGGCCTGCCGCCGCGGCAGCTGGAGTTCGAGCTGACGGAAACCGCGCTGCTCAACGCCGAGGACACCGGCGTCGTGGACGTGCTGCAGCAGCTGGCGGCGCTGGGCGTGCGCCTGTCCATCGACGACTTCGGCACCGGCTACGGGTCGCTGCTGTACCTGCGCTCGCTGCCGATCGCCGCGATCAAGATCGACCGCCGCTTCGTGCAGGCGGCGCCGGGCACGGTGCAGGACGCCGCCATCGTGAAATCCCTGCTCGACCTGGGCCGCACTTTGGAACTGCGGGTGGTGGCCGAAGGCGTGGAAACCGCGGAACAGCTGGCGCTGCTGCGCGAGCTAGGCTGCGAGACGGCGCAGGGCTACTGGTTCAGCCCGCCAGTGCCGGGCGCGGACGCCGTGCGGCATGGTCGCGCGAAGGATGAGCGCGCGGCCGGGTTACTGCGCGATCCCGCTGCTGTGGCCGGCGCCGACCGTTGGCGGGCTGACGCCACCCCGTAGGATGGGTGGCGCGCAGCGATACCCATCGTTTTCGCACCGCCTGCGGCAACCGGGCGTTTGTCCTGCAGCGGTTGATGGGTATCGCGTTGCTCAACCCTTCCTACGTTTGGCCGATCGTCCACCGACCACGCCCTTGATGGCCCGGGCGTAGGGCAGGCACCCGCTTCAACGGAGCGCATGCCATTCCAATCACCACCCTGGTGGTGGGCACGCTGCACGTCGCGCTGGTGCGACGTGGGTCACCTGCGTCGGGGCCCACAGCCTCGTAGGATGGGTCGGGCGCAGCGACACCCATCCGGCGCCATGGCGGATTCGCCGACCGGCGCAGCAGTTTCGCCTGCGCTCTCGGACATCGAAGAGGGGAGCTTCATGGGCACCGACACGACGCCGGGCATGGCCGGCATGGCGCTGCGCATCGCACTGGCGGTGGGCGGCTTTGGATTGATCCTGCTGGTGGCGGTACAGGTCGGCGGCGCGCCGGCCGCCGCAGACATGGGCGCGCCCGCGGCCTTGCAGCGCCTGCCGGGTTCGCTGGCAATCGGCGTGGCGACGCTGGGACTGCTGTACGTGCTGTGGCGAACGCTGGGGCCACGTGACGGCGACGTCCTGGGGCTGGGCCTGCTGCGGCAGGCATGGAAACCGGTGGTCGCGGGGGTGCTGTTGTGGGCCGTTCCGGCTGCGGTCACGCTGGCGGTCATGCAGGCGATGGGCTTGGCCGAGCTGGAGATGAACGCCCCGGCCGGCACGGTGCTCGCGCTCATCGGCATACATCTGCTGGCGGTGCTGCTGGCCGAGGCCTTGCCCGAGGAGCTGGTGTTCCGCGGGTACGTCGCCGGCCTGCTGGAGCGGCGGTTGCGGTTGCTGGGGACGCTGGCGGTGCAGACCGCGCTGTTCGTCGGCGTGGCGTGGGTGGTGCGCGGCGGCGCGATCGCCACGGCCGACATCGTCATGCTGGTCGCGCTGGGCGCGGTGTTCGGCTACCTGCGCGCGCGCAGCGGCACGGTGTGGCTGGGCGTGGGCGTGCACCTGGGGTTCCAGACCGCATCGCAGATGCTGATCGGCGGCTGGAAGGGCCCGCTCGC
>Ga0208375_1003013_pt1 | contig 14905 bp, 13 predicted proteins | sample RifOxyD1_FD_184038 | JGI IMG/M metagenome (GOLD analysis project Ga0208375, IMG submission 184038) | Soil microbial communities from Rifle, Colorado - Rifle Oxygen_injection D1 (SPAdes) | ecosystem: Environmental > Terrestrial > Deep subsurface > Rock core/Sediment | place: Rifle, Colorado... | reverse complement strand
TTATGTTTAGAAAGGTGTTGGATTGGTTTTCAAGCGATTTGGCCATAGATCTGGGGACAGCGAATACATTGGTTTATGCGAAAGGTAGGGGGATTATTGTTAATGAACCCTCCGTGGTAGCCGTACATCAAGGTATTAAAGGGGTAAGTAAGGTTCTTGCAGTTGGAAAGGAGGCCAAAGATATGTTAGGTCGAACACCGGGTTCCATAAAGGCGATCAGACCTATGAAGGATGGTGTTATTGCAGACTTTGAAGTAACTCAAGCTATGCTAAGATATTTTATTCAAAAATCATTGCCTGGCACCAGATTAGTAAAACCCAGAATTATTATTTGTATTCCGTTTGGTATTACCCAAGTGGAAAAAAGGGCGGTGAAAGAATCTGCTGAGCAAGCTGGAGCAAGAGAAGTTTATTTGATTGAAGAACCCATGGCAGCTGCAATCGGCGCTGGATTACCGATAACGGAACCATCTGGTAATATGATTGTTGATATTGGTGGTGGAACGACCGAAGTTGCGGTTATCTCCTTGGGGGGAATAGTATTTTCCAAATCAGAAAGAGTTGCTGGGGATAAATTTGACGAAGCGATAGCCTCCTATATCAAAAAAATGTATTCCCTTCTTATTGGAGAAAGGACTGCTGAGCTGATTAAGATTTCTATTGGGAATGCATATCCTTTTGATGAAGAAGTGAAGATTTTTGAAGTTAAAGGCCGGGATTTAATTGCGGGAGCTCCAAAAATTATAGAAGTAACCTCTGATGAAATTAGGGACGCTTTAAGTGATCCAGTGGCTGAAGTTGTTGAAGCTATCAAGGTATCGCTTGAAAAAACTCCACCCGAATTAGCCGCAGATATAGTTGATAATGGAATTATTCTTTCTGGTGGGGGTTCTTTACTTGCCAATTTAGATGTGCTCATAAAAGAAAAAACGGGATTACCTGTTTCGCTGGCAGAGGATCCACTTACCTGTGTTGTTAGAGGTTGCGGCAAGTGCTTGGAATCAATTTCCTTGCTCAGACAGGTTACAACACTTTCATAAGTATGAGATTTTTTCCGGATATAAATCATGGAGTGAATTATTAAATCGGAAAATAATTGGTTTTTTTTCTACAAGCTTGAACCTGTAAATATTTTGGAAAAGCTACACTTTATCATCAGAGAAAAGAAGGATGTGTTTTTTTGGAAAGAGCCTGAATCAGTGCATAGAGCTTTGATTGAGTCCCTGCAACAAGATAATAAAATGGTGAGATTAACCTTACAAGGACAGGGCGTACCTATTGATAATACAAGTTGGCATTTGCATTTTGTGTTTAATAATATTAACTATTTCACAAAAATTCAGCTGATCAAATCGGAAAATGGATTACAGGTTTTGAAATTGGATATGGATGTCTATCAATTTGAAACTAGAAAAAAAGAAAGGCTTTTGGCTTTTCCCCATAGAAAAATTTACATTTATATGGAGATTGAAAATTCGAAAACAGAAAAAAATGTTTTTTTCTTGAATAAGTTACGTCCGGGAAATACGAAAGTATTTAAAAATTTTATCAAGATTGCTTCTGATAAAAAATTTTATAATGACCATGATGAGCCCATGACGGGTTTTAGAGTTTTAGATCTATCAAGTTCAGGAGCTTCATTTGTAACAAATGCCAAAGAAGCAAAATTATTTTCTATCAATTCAAAAATATCTGTGGTTAAGCTTGATTGGCAGGAAGAATGTTATCCTCTTAAAAATGTTGTAGTAAATAATATTGTAGATTATATTGATCCGAGGGCTTTGGGGGTTGCTATGTGCAAAATAGGGATTTTGTTCGATAGAAATCAATCAATTGACCAAAAATTGGCAATACTTTTGAGTGATGACGATGTTAATCTGGAAAGTAGAGAGGAATATCTGAAATACTTAAGTAGCAATAAGTTTATAAAATGAAAATTTTGACAATTTTAATAATTTTATCAGTTCTTCTAGCATGCAGTAGTGGCGGGGGGAATTCCAAATCAGGCATTTCCAGGACCCGGAAATACTATGAATTAACGGATCACTCAGGTAAATTTACCATGATCAGGGAGACTGGAAAGGCTAAAAAAAGTAATGACTTTGTAGCTGTTACCACTATTGTGCCGCTGGAAGGTGATGAAAAAAAACCACTTGAAAAAAGTATTACGATTTCCACTCCGGGAATGTTGAATAAAATTCCCGTTTATCGACCCCGGATTTCCAATTACTTTATTTGGTTTGATGATTCTAAAGAAAAATATTTTACCAAGATGAGTGTAAATATTGCAACCAGATCAATAGATGTAAGTATGAAAAGCCCTGAGGAAAAATGGAATGGCAAGCGATCTATCCCATTTCCTGAGGGAAGTGGAGTTTTTTGTTTTTTTAATCAAATCATTGAATGCGTGAAGAGAACAAATTTCTTTCAAGAAGCCATCAAACAAGGTGATGGAAATATGAATTTTCATATTATCTGGGATGGTTATCCCTATGTGCAAGAGCAGTTGCTAGGTATACCGGATAGAATTTTTGAACCGGTGACTCTGGTGTATGAAAAGAGTGAGAAAAAAGATTTGTATCAATTCACTTTAAAAGTGGCCGGTCAAGTGATCTTTTACTTTTTAGACAAAAATTTCAATCTGGTTAAACAATTTTGGACCACCCAAGGAGTGTCAATAATTAAAAAAGTTGACTAAATCACACGGGTGAATTCAGCTTGAGTTTGTTACAGGTGGCCTTTATACTAGAGGAAACTAAAATATGTATAGTGAGAAATCAATTATTGTAGGTTTATGAATCAGGATGTTGGTCAATTAATTATTACAGGTATAAGCGGAGTAGCTTTAACTGAACATGAAAAAAATTTTATTGAAACAAATAATATTGGCGGAGTAATCCTTTTTTCAAAAAACTTTGAAAATCCAGCCCAACTGTCCGAGTTGGTCAATAGTATACAAAAATTAAGACAAGAGTATCCTTTGTTTATATCGGTTGATCATGAAGGTGGCCGGGTTATCCGCTTTAAAACGCATTTTACCCAGTTTCCAGCTATGGCTGAAGTTGCCAAACTCAACTCTCCCAAAATATGTTTTTTTATACATAAAATCATCGCCGAAGAGCTGAGTACTTGCGGTGTTAACTTAAACTTCTCACCTTGTTGTGATGTTTTAAAAAATAAGAGTAAAGTTATTGGGGACAGGTCTTTTGGTGACTCACCAGATGTAGTTAGCAAATATATCACTGCCGCTATACGGGGATTGCAAACCAACGGTGTAATTGCATGTGCGAAACATTTTCCAGGGCACGGAGCAACTTCCAAAGATTCTCATCTAGAACTTCCGATTGTTAATATTGATATGAATGAGCTCACAGAGATTCATATCAATCCTTTTGCTAGAGCCATCAAGTCTTCCCGGGTTGAGTTTTTGATGATGGGCCATATGAAAGTTGACGCCATTGATGACAAGATGCCCACTTCTTTAAGTCCCCTGGCTCACGATATAGTTAGAAAAAATTTGAAATATAATAAGATCATTGTATCTGACGATATGCAAATGCAGGCAATCACAGATAATTATTCTATTGAAGAGGCAGCTACTCATGCTTTATGTGCAGGGACGGATATACTTATTTATCGGGATATGGATAAGGCTGAAGAGGCATTTGCTGCCATCAATAATGCCCTGAAAATAAAAAATATAAAAAACGATTGTCTCAATGAAAAAATCAAAAGGATTAATGGTTGCAAAAAAGAAAACTTCAGCGAGTACAAGCCGGTTTATATTCCCAAAATAGATAAAAAAATTAATTCCAAAGCTAGTCAGATTTTTTTAGAGGATATACTTGAGAGAATTGCAAAGGCAAATACCACTTCTTGATCCTTATAGTCGTACCATTTTGTTCAACTTTCCATTTAAATTGGATGATCTTTCCCCTAAGTCACTGAAAACTAAATATCTGATACCCTATAAGTATTGAGCAGAAATTAATTTGATCAGGGTGTGGATCATGTTGCTTTACATATCACTTATTTTGGTCGGTATATCGGTTTTTATAATAACCAGTGCTGTTTTTATTGATGAAGGCCAGTACAAAGCTTCAGAAAAACTTGATGATAATGTAGGGAAAGATAAAATTGCTCAACAGGGAGTTATTCTAAGATATTCAAGACCGTTTTTTAGAAGGTATGTTGTCCCCATTGTTTCAAATATGAAGCAGAGGGGAAAGATAAGGAATAAGTATAAGAGAAAACTGGCAATGTCTGGATTGACCGTGGTGCTTTCTCCCGAAGAATTTTATTCGTTTAAACTATTTTTGATTATTGGTTTTCCCATCTTATTTATCGGGGTTAAGTTATTGGCAGATGCAGACTGGCCAATGACTACCATGATCCCCTTGTCTTTTTTTGGATATTTTTATCCAGACCTCTGGTTGAGTGGGAAAATAAAACAACGCCAGGAGGATATTATAACTAATATGCCCTTCGCAATAGATATGCTGGCTCTTTGCGTGGAAGCTGGACTTGATTTCATAGCTGCTATGGCTAAAGTCGTTGAGAAAGCCAGAAGGAGTTCGTTATCTGAAGAATTTGAATTGCTGATGAAAGAGATTACAGTTGGTGCCAGTCGAGCTGAGGCACTTAGGAATTTATCGTGGAGAGTAGGCCTTATAAATATAACTTCGTTTTGTGCCACTTTGATTGCTGCAGACTCAGTAGGGGCTAGCATTGGTCCTATTTTAAAAGCACTAGCTATCGAGATCAGGCAAAAAAGATCTAACGAAGTTGAAAAAAAAGCGGCGAAAGCTGCTACTAAGATACTTTTTCCAATGATGATTTTTATTGTTCCAGCTGTATTTATTATCGTAGCTGCTCCTTTAGCCCTAGAATTTATGCTAGCGAGGAAATAATGTTTCAAGTGAAATATAAGAATTTATATATGGCAAAATCGGTTAGAATAGCTGAATCTTTTTTTGCCCGCCTTAAAGGTTTGATGTTTGAGGACAAGATGGATGGATATGACGGGCTTTTAATCAGACATTGTAATTCGATACACACCTGCTTTATGAAATTCAAGCTGGATGTGGTTTTTTTGAGTGATGATTATCAAATCAAAAAAATTATAAGAGGAATTGTGCCTTGGAGAATAACCGGGATTTATTTGCAGGCCTCCCAGGTTTTAGAGCTTAAGTCTGGAGCAATTCCCGTAGAAATAAAAGAAGGTGATTATTTGATATTTGAAGAGGGAATATGTTTAAGTTAGTCGTTATAGGTGGAAAATTACGTGGCCGAGAATTTATCTTAAATGATGGGGATAATGTTCTGGGACGTGCCTCGGAATGTGATGTGTATTTTCCAGTTGATGGTATATCTAAACGACATTTGAGTATCACTATCACCAACGATACTGCCTACCTGAAAGATTTGGAAAGTGCCAATGGTACTTTTTTAAATGGTGCATTTGTTAAAAATGCAACTTTAAAAAATGGGGACAAGATAAGTCTTCCCGATTCAATCATCCAGGTTGTTTTAGTAAAAGAAAAGAAAATAATTATTCATAAAAAAGTTACACAAAATGATGATGATTTTTTAAAACAAACCGAACCTGTTCCCACAAATTTACCACTGAAAATTATTTATTACTTCAAACTTAAAATCATGCCATTGTTTTATAATATTAATAGGGAGTATGAGTGGAGGATTCTTCTTGCCATAATTATGGCTATGTGTGTTTTTGTTTCAATCACTCTGACAATCTTTCCAGTTTTAAGTGATAGTAAAAGAATATTAATTGATGAAACATCCCTTCGAGGGAGTCACTACGCAGATGAAATAGCTAGAATAAATGCAGGTGCCTTAAGTAAGGGATTTTTGGATCAGATTGATACCAATTTTCTCGAACATGAACCAGGAGTAGTGTCTTACGAATTATTTGACTTAGAGGGTAGAATTTTTAGACCAATTGGCAAAATGAATGAGTTTATAGATGATCCGTTCTCAGTAAAAGCAAAAAACTGGGCACGGGATAAGAAAAAAATTAACGAACTTTTCACGGGTCCAATCGGTAACGGACAAATTGGTATTGCCAAAAAAATCAGAACTTATAATATGAAAACCGGGGATTATGAAACTATTGCAGCCATTGCTATTCGATTTTCTCCGACTTCGCTGGCGCTTGAGGCTTCGAAAAGTTCAAGGGCGTATTTTGAATCATTATCAACATCCATACTGGTTGCCATCTTTTTCTACGGGATAATACTTTTTTTAACCATTAAACCAATGGATGAAATGAAACGGCAAATTGATGAATTTTTAAGAGGCAAAAGAAGATTAATTGAAAGTGAGTTTCTTATGCAAGAAATGAATCCCTTGAGGGATAGTATAAACGTACTATTAACCAGAATCCGTGAATTATCAAAAGATGAAGCAGATAAAATGTATGATGAAATTGAAGAAGATGCATTATATGTCGAAAAATTGGTGAATTTTTCCGAAGGGTCAGGGGTCCCTACTATTGTTTTAAATTCAGAAAAAAACATCAAGAAAATAAATTTATTGGCAGAGGATTTAACTGGAATCAGAGAGTCAAGTGCCATGGACATGAATCTGCTCGACACTGCCAGGGAAAAAGGATTTGCGGCAATGTTAATGGAGTTATGTGATGAATCCGCTAACAACGGGGGCATTAATCAACATGGTGCTTATGATATTCAGGGCAACCCTTACGCAATACATGTGAATACCTTGATGGGAAAAGATAACTTCGCCAAGGCTTTTTATATTACTTTTATAAACGAACAATCGTGAGGGTTTTGTCGGGATGAGTGAAAATGTTTTAACATTTACTGATTTAAAAGGACCAACAGAGGCAGGGCAGTATCATCGTTTTTTGTGTATGACAGGCGAAAGTAAAGGAACCAGTTTTATTCTAATTGGTGCGCGCATTGTAGCGGGAAGAGGGAAAAATGTTGATATCCAGATAAACGATACTAAAGCATCCAGAGAGCATTTTGAATTGGCCAAGATCAAGGAAAGTTATGTATTAACTGATTTGAAATCTCAAAATGGAACCATAGTAAATGATTTAAAGGTCACTCAACATAGATTGTCAGATCATGATGCCGTCATTGTGGGAAAAACTATTTTCAAGTATAGCTTGCTTACTGTCTTAGAAAAAAATAATTATTTACAAAAAAAAGAATCTGATGAAATTCAAACCGTAAATGACAAAAAAGAAAAGTCAACCTTAACAAAAATTGCGGCTAAAAATAATAAGAAATATTTTATATACGGAATATTAATACTTATAACCCTGGCTTCCTTATTTACTACAGATGACAACAACCCCAATACGGGTAAGAAAAAGACGGGAGAAGGAACGTTGGAGGAAGATGAAATATTGGTACAAAACCTTAAAAAAAGCGAGGCTTATAGGGAGGATGAGTTGGAACAAGAGGTGTATGTTTACATTCATCGTGGGCTGCGAGAGTTGCGGGAAAAAAATTTTTACCGAGCCTTACATGAGTTTGAACAAGCCTTGGTGAGAGCACCAAACCACAATCGGGCAGATTTTTATAAAAAAAAGACTCAACAGGCACTAGATGAGGAAATTGATCAATTTTTTGCCAAGGCAGCGCGGGACAGGGAATCACTTAGATTAGTGGAAGCGGTGAAAACATATTGTTCCATAATACGCTTAATCGATCAAAATCCAAATGACGAAAGATATATAGCTGCTCAAAAGAATATAAAAGTATTAAATGATGAAATGGGATTAAAAGAAGATGAAAATATCTGTAACTAAAAACGGAAATTTTATCGAGGAACGCTTGTTTGCTGATGAGAAACAAGCGAGATGGTCGTTCTTGATTGGACGATCGCCCGAATGTGAAATCGTTTTAGACGACAGAAAAGTTTCCAGAGAACATGCCAAGGTAACCTGTGAGGAAGGGGCATGGATCATTGAAAAAATGAGCGACACCGGCGATATATTGATAAATGGTAAAAGTGTTGTAAAGCATGAGCTAACTCCTGGTGATATGGTTCATCTTGGTTATTATGTTTTAAACATATTCATGGATGAAATGGATGGGAAAAAACATGTTGCAAGTGGTGTTTTGGTCAAACCCGAAATAGCAACGGATAAAACGACAAAGAAAAAAGACAGCAAGATATCTTTTTCCCCCAAAGAGCAGATAGCAGCTGATAAAAAAACCGGGATAAAAAGTTATACTGCTGACCTTGAAACTATAAGCAATTTGCAAAATAATATAGCGGATTCGCCAGCTTCCCCTCAAGACCAAGGAAATAATAAATTTCTTGAAGATGGACAAAAGACTGAAGAAAATGATGTTTTTAAAGATGATAACTTTGAGAACTTAAATGGTTCAAATGATTTTGAGCTTTCAGAGAATTCTTTGCATGAGGATCCATCGTCTTTTGTTAATGAAAACCTGGCAGAAAAAACAGAGGTCGCCAAAGCATTTTCAAAATTTGTATTAAAAATATTCGGTGAAAACGCCCCCTACGAAAAATTCACTCTTGATCAAAATGAAGTCAGGATAGGGCGTAATGCGGAAAAATGCCAGATCGTTTTGAATGATGTGGAAGTTTCCTCCGAGCATGCCATTATAAAAAAAAATAAAAATTCCTATATACTGGAGGATTTGAAATCCGCCAACGGGACTATTTTAAATGGTATTAGAATCAATCAGTCTGAACTGGCTAACAATGACGAGTTTTTAATTGGCAGCACCACTTTTACCGTTGAAATTATCTCCACTTTTTTACAGGATCAAAAAGATAGATTGATGCCGGTGGAAGATAACCAAGTGGTTGAAGTTGAAGAAATCGTGGAAGTATCCACGGATTTTGCTGGAGACGCTGTGTCTGGAATTTCGCCACAAGAAGCAGCAGCGTTAGCCACCAAGAGTAGCAGTAAATCTTTATTTACCCGAGACGCTCTCAAGGATCCAGTTAAAAGAAAAAAAATACTGATTGGATTAATTATTGTACTGGGTTTGTGGGTATTACTGGGAGGGGAGGAAACTCCAAAAGTAGCCAAAAGCAAGGATTCGAAAAAACAAAACTATTTGCTTGAGCAGGAAAAAAAGAATCTATTAAAAGGTAAAAAAGAAATCAAGCTCACCCCGGAACAACAAGAATCAGCAGAAGCCCTATATGAATTATCAAAAACTTTGTTAGATGATGGAAAATATAAAGAGGCCCTGCAGGAGCTGGATAAGTTAAATCAGATAATTACACCTTGGAAAAATTCTGCTCAAATCTATTCATGGGCCCAGGGAGGTTTAAAAAAACTAGAAGAAGAAGAAAAAAAGAAACAAGAGGAAATTGAACGCCGAATCAGAAAACAAAAAGTCAAAGAATTGGTTAAACAGGCGCAAGAGGCAGTTAAAGAGAGGCATGTTGAGGTGGCAGAAACCCTTTTTAGTGAAATTATGAAACTTGAACCGGAAAATTATGATGTAACTTATATGAAGGCAACCTTGGAAGCCTGGAAAAAAGAGGAAGAAAAAAAATTATTGGAGGAAGAGCAAAAAAAGGCTGAAAGGGCCAGAAATATCAGATTGCTTAAACCAGGAAAACAGCATTACCTTAAAAAAGAATGGCACAAAGCAATTATAGCGTTGGAGAAATTTTTAAGTATCACAGACATGGATGATGATCTGGTGAAAGAAGCTCATTCAATGCTGACTGATTCGAGAAAAAATCTAAGGGATATTATTGAACCACTAATGGGGAAGGCTAGATCGCTAAAAGAGGGGCAGGATCTCAAAGGTGCTTATGAGACATATTTACTCCTTTTGAGTCTTGTTCCCGATAATCTGGAAGCCTTAAAGGAAATGGCGGAAATTAGAGATGTTTTGTCCTTTAGAACAAAAAAAGTTTACAGAGAGGCGTTGATACTGGAATCCATGAGTCTCTTTACCGAAGCCAAGGATAAATTTCAAGAGGTACAACAAATTGCACCTTCCGATAGCGAATATTACCGAAAAGCAACCAAAAAATTACAAGATTACATGGAGTAAGTATGCTGGCTCTTAAAGAATATACCGCCAAAACTCATCAAGGACCGTATCTGGAAGTTAATGAGGATCACTATTACCTCGATGTGGTCAATAATTTGTTTTTGATTTTTGACGGTTTTGGGGGAACAGGGGTTGGTGACAGTGCGGTTTCATTGCTTAGTGATGAAGTTGCTAAATTTTATACTAAACTAGGAAGTGATCCCGATTTAACCCTGCCATTTTTTTTCAGTCCCAAATATCTAATTGAGGGAAATGCCTTGATTAATTCCATCCAATACGCCCATCAGTCATTAATAAAACGCAATAGTGAAAAAAAGAATTTATCCCAAAAGGGGGGAGCTTCCATAATTGGGGCAGCCATGTCTGAAAATATTATGACACTTGTTGGTGCCGGAAATTGTGCCTCATACTTATATCGTAGTGGCCATATAGGGCCAATAACCTACCCTGATGTTTTGCAGTTTCACTTTGAGGGCAAACAAAATACCATTTCCCACCTGTGTCCTTCCAATGGGCTTGGCCTGTTTGATGATTTGCATTTACAAATAAGGGAATTAAAAGTTGAAGCAGATGATGTAATTCTTTTTGTGACCGACGGAGTGTTTGGCAAGTTGGATATTAATGAGCTTAAATATATTATTGAAATGAAAAACGATGACCATGAGAAGGGAGCATTGATATTTAATCTGGCAAATAACAAAGGAAATCTGGATAACCAAACTTTTGTGATGTTAAGATTTTAATAAATTGTACCAACTTTAAAAACAAGCAAAATTCTTGCTAACCTAACATATTTAAGAGAAGATATTCCTAGAGGTTTTGATTATGAACGCAAAGATTCTTATTGCAGATGATAGTCTGACAATACAAAAAGTAGTTAGCATCATGCTTGCGAATGAACCCTATGTATTAACGCAGTGTTCGGTTGAAAATGATTTATTCAGTAAATATTTAACGAATGATTATGACCTGATTCTACTTGATTACAATTTTGCTTCCAAATTATCGGGATTGGAACTGGTAAAGAAAATTCTGGAGGCTAAACCGGGCAGTATATTAATGGTCATGCTTGGGACTTTTGATTCAGTCGATGAAAAGGAATTAAAGGAAGCTGGTGCCAGGGATATAATTGTTAAGCCTTTTGAAAGCAGTACTTTTCTGAAAAAATGCAGTTTATTGCTGAATCAAGAAGTCGCCAAGGAAGATTTGGATCTTTATTTTAAAGATGAGGGGCAGGTTGGGGATGAATGGAAAGTAAATGGCCCCATACCTCAAGAATTAGATCACCTGGATCTTGATACTGAAAATACTCATTCAAAAAACTCAACTAATTTGCATATAGAGGTTGAAAGTTGGGGCATAAGTATTCCTGATATCATTGGAAAGCCAGCAGAATCTGGAACATCATTAGAAATCCCAGATGTAATTGAAGAAAAAGAAAAGGTGAAAGCGAAAGGAACAGAAACAGAAATAGAAATAGAAACGGGGTTGTTACCTACTGGTGCTAATTTGGAATATCCAGACAGCAATAGTGTGGTAGGAAAGTATGCGTCTTCCAAAATGGTTCGTATTGACTCTCTGGCAGTTGATTTAGATGACGATGATGATGAGCAAAACGATAGCACTGAGGAGATAGCGCTTGCCAAAATAGCCAGTGATGGTTGGGAAAATGATGTTAATAATGATCATGAAAACGATGAGTTTTGGATAGAGAATGAAGTACCAAAGAATGATCAAAATCCAAGTGCAGAAAGCATGTTTAAAGTGGTCGAGGATGAAGCACAAGAAGGCCAGATTTTTATTCAACAGGAAGAAGAGGAGGATGAGGGGACTGATGAAATATCTCTGGTTAACCTTGCAGATGAAGTTGAAAATACCGTCAATAAGAATGCATCCTTAAAAGAGGAGACCAGTGAAGTTAATGAAGAATTTTTTAAAAACAAAATCAAGGAAATTATAGCTGTTCATTATGAAGAAGATATTATTAACAGGCTAAAGGAGCATATGGGACCATTGCTTGAAAAATATGTTCATCAGTATTGTAAAGAGACTATTGAAAAAGTGACTTGGGAAATTATTCCAGATTTGGCAGAAAATCTTATTAAGAAAGAGTTAAAAAAAATTACCGAATCTATTTCTGACAATAATTAATTAAAATATATCGAGAGAAAAAATTATGAAAAAATTATTTGGTTTGATTTTAGTTGTCTTCAGTTCAATCTGTTTTGCGGACGTATCACTTTATGCGACAGCCACTACGGATTATGTCAGCCGGGGGGTATCATATTCCAACAATGGGCCAGCCGTGCAGGGCGGATCAGAATATACCATGCCCATTGGTGCCATGTTGGGGGTATGGACTACAACACTTGGGGATAATACCGGAGGACAGGAGCTTGATTTCTATGCTGGGTATAAAAAAGAAGTTTTGGAAAACTTCACAGTAGGAGGTAAAATTATTTCATATCGTTATTTAAAAAATACTTCGAGTGATTATCTGGAAGGTAATATCAATTTTTCTTATCAAATATTCAAACTGGATATTTATTATGCCCCAGAAGTGCCAGTAGCTGCAGTGACGGAAACTTATAAAAATTTATATTTTAATTTATCTGCCAGTATAGAGATTATGAAGGATATTTCAATTGGAACGGCTCTTGGGTATTCTCATTTTAATAACAAAACCCTGGCTGATTCAAATAATCGGTTGGATGGAGTTGTATCATTGATAAAAACCATCCAAGACACCACTATAAGCTTGAATTTAAGTGATACCAATAGAAAGAACGCAGCTGGTGAAAAGCAAAAAGATCAATCCTTGTCTATTGCTGCAACCATTAATATTTAAAGTTAATTTAATGAACCTGAGATAAAAGTATTTATGGTGCCATCAAGTCCTTGTACAATGGCTTCGCCATTCTCTGTTATTCCATGAAATATTCCAACCCATTCCTGATTGGTATCAGTGATTGAAACCCGTTGGTTTAAGTGACAACATAACTGCTCAAAATTTTTTTTAATATTTAATTCAGCCAGGTTACAAGATAAAAAGTAGTTATAAATATTACTTGGGATTATTTTTCGGTCCTGCTTAGTTACCAGGAAGTTGATGTTTATAGCACCTGCTGGGATCTTATAATTTTGAACATCAAATAATTCCTTGGAATAACCCAGATTAAGTCCAACACCACAGATTATAGATTCGCAATTAATGTATTGGCATATTATTCCACCGCATTTTTGCCCCCGGCTATTGATTAGGTCATTGGGCCATTTAAGATTTAGGTCAGCACCCCATTTTTCTTTGGCATATTGGCAGAGGCTGATTCCCACTGCCAGTGGTATAGTTGTCACGTTGATGGAGGGTTTAATGAGAAAAGAAAAGGCAACGGAATTGGGGTAGTCATCCCAGCGATGATTATTTCTACCAACACCCATTAATTGCTTATCGGTTGAGACAAGTATACAAGAATCTTTTAAAAACAAATCTTTGAACTTTTCTTTTAAATAAAGTTGCGTGGAATCACATTCTTTTAAGTGCAGATGCAGCATAAAAAAACCTTAAAAAAAGCTTATCTTAAATTACAATATAGCTTTTTTTTGTTATGAAAGAAATTATTAAAATGCTAGCAAAGGAAGGAATATGTTATCCATTAAAAGAGCGAAACCCCGTGACATTTATTTCGAAAAGGGTATAAATCCCTATTCTCATGGTTCAGTGATTGTTTCATTTGGTAATACCAAGGTGCATGTAACTGCAACTGTAGAGGAATCTGTCCCGCCTTTTTTAAAAGATAAAAAACAAGGCTGGGTTACCGCTGAGTATAGCATGTTACCTGGAGCAACCAATACCAGAAATAAAAGAGAGCGGACATCTATAAGCGGCAGAAGTCAGGAAATTCAGCGCCTGATTGGTCGTAGTCTTCGCTCAGTGGTGGATTTCAAGGCCTTGGGAGAGCGTTCAATCACCATTGATTGTGATGTATTAGTGGCTGACGGTGGAACTAGAACCGCTTCAATTACCGGTGGATTTGTAGCTTTGAGTCTTGCTGTAAAAAAACTTCTGAAAGATGGGGCAATTCAAAGTAACCCAATCAAGGAAAGCTTGGCTGCCATCAGCGTTGGAATTAACAAAGAAAATGAAATTATTGCTGATTTGAATTATGAAGAAGATTCCAATTGTAAAACCGACATGAACATTGTCATGACCAGCAGTGGAAAATATGTTGAGATACAAGGTACTGCGGAAGATGGGGCATTCAGCAGAGAAGAAAATAATCTGATGCTTGATTGTGCTTGGAATGCCCTTCAAATAATTTTTGAAAAGCAAAAACAGGCCCTAAATTAATGGAATTTATACTGGCATCAGGAAATCAACATAAAGCCCAAGAATTTGATGAGTTGTTTGATAACACAATCATTAAAATTTGTCCTGCTTCCAAATCTGTGGATGTTATTGAAGATGGAAACAACTACTATGAAAATGCTTTAAAGAAAGCCCAAGCTTACTACGATGTTTTTAAGAAGCCAGTGGTGTCGGATGATTCTGGGGTGGATGTTATGGCACTTCCGAACGATCTGGGAATTTATTCGGCCCGTTTTGGGGGCGATAATATCAGTTTCAAAGAAAGAATTGAGCTCCTGCTTATAAAAATGCAGCCCTTCTCGGGAGAAGAGCGGAAAGCTTCCTTTACTTGTGTTTTGTGTTTTTACCAAAGCCCAGACGAAATCTACTACTTTTCTGGCAAGATAACTGGGCTATTGGACACACTACCCCGGGGTGACCAGGGATTTGGCTATGACCCTGTTTTTATTCCAGATGAACTCAAGGAAAAAAATCTAACATATGCCATGGC
>Ga0208375_1003012_pt1 | contig 14912 bp, 15 predicted proteins | sample RifOxyD1_FD_184038 | JGI IMG/M metagenome (GOLD analysis project Ga0208375, IMG submission 184038) | Soil microbial communities from Rifle, Colorado - Rifle Oxygen_injection D1 (SPAdes) | ecosystem: Environmental > Terrestrial > Deep subsurface > Rock core/Sediment | place: Rifle, Colorado... | reverse complement strand
CAAAAGAGACTCTCTTGGATAATCCTATAGCTGTCAGGGAATAAGTCCTCACTAAAAACGCAATTAATGCAATTAAAGCAATCAGCACGACAATAAAAGTATAATTGGTTGTTGAGCTCGCACTGAAAGAATCACCAGGCGCCAAATCCTTCTTCCATACATAACTTACAATCAGGCTGCCTCTCTTCACCTCTGATGGCTCAATAGAATATGTCGTGAAAAGCCTGGAGATAATGTCTTTCTTCATCTCTATTACAGCGCTTACAGGAACATTGCCCTCGTTGACTTTAGTAATGCTCGTCTCTCTGATTAAAAATCCGGATGATTTCTGTCCGGCAGTTACTTTCTCTTTCTCCAAATAATTGATAACTCCCTTATAATCAACAGAAGCATTGCCTACTTTAACTTCAGCAGTAAGAGTATATGGCCCTGCAGCCAATCTCGAAGTCTTGCTCTTCTCAATTGCAACAGAAACACTTGCATTCCCAAAAGGTTCCAGGCTGATTTGTTTGGTAGAATCAAAAAATATTGAATTAAAATGAATATTCACATTGTCCAAATACGCATTAATCTTGTTATTTACAATTAAATTTGCTTTTTGGTCATCAGGATGAATTTTAATTGATTCTATAGATAAAGAATCTTTTAAAGCTACAACCTGGACGTTCAATTTATCCATGAAAATTCCCTGCTCCGCGCCCTTTATTTGGTATTCAAAAGAATAAAATCCTTCATGTTCCAAAAATCCCTCTCCCAAATATGCCCTTGCTTCAATTATAGATTTTCCATGCGGAAGATAAAAAGTCCCTTTTGGTGTCATCGAAACTCCAACCAAAGTATAAATCTCCGCAGTATCTCCTATTCCTTTATTATCTATAATCAAATCAAAAACAGCAGGATTATTCAGCCCTATAATAACGACAGAACCTTTGTCTGTCTTCTCGACGCCCAAATCAAAATCAGCAGAAGCAATTTGCATCATTCCAAGAATCAAGCACATTGTTAAAAAAATAATTGCTAATCTCATGCCCATTTATTAAAGAAAGAGTTATATAAATATTTGTATTGTGTTAAAATTATTTTATCTTATATATTAAAACAATGTGCTTATAAATCATCACAAAGCCCTTGCGTTTACCTCGGCTTAAAAACTTCAACTCGTAAGAGTTGAATGTATTAGAGATGAAATACAATCTCTATAAAAGCTGGAGATTTCTCACGAGTATTAATATCCCATTACATATAGATCTTTATTAATAAGTTTTATAATTATGTAGGGGGTTGTTATTGCTTAAAGCAATGTAGAGAAATCCTAAATTTAAATTCTGACCGATAAAATCTTCGAATTTATTAAATTTTTCACAGATATTTTTGGATATAAAATATGGAAAAACTGTTCTAGATGAAAAACACACTGGAGATTCGAAGCCAGATTTTTTAAAAAGAATCTTTAGTTTTCTCTTACTCAAGTATCTCTCATTTCCTTTAGAGTATTTTAGCCATATAGAAATAGTGTCGGGTGAAAAATAATTTGGAACCGCTGATAAAACTTTTCCAGTATCTTGTTTTGCATGTCTTTTCATAATTTTTAGTAGTTTAATTATTTCTTTGTCTTGGAAATGCTCTATAACACCATAATTATGAACTATATCAAAATTACCCTTCTGGTCAATATTATAAATATCGCCCTTGACTATTTTTACTCTTCCAATAAATTTACCTCTTTTTCTTAATTCTTTAACAATAATTTTAGAATATAAAAGAGCATTCTTATTTTTATCAATCAAAGTAACTGACGCGCCTTCTTTTGCCATCAAAATAGACAAAATTCCAGTCCCACTCCCCAATTCCAATACTTCTAAATTTTTAAAATTTTTTATTTTTAATACATCTTTTAATAGCAATAACAACTTATTATAATATCTGGTCTCTTGCCAATTGTCAATATCCAAAATACCTTCTTCTTTGTAAAGTGATAGCTTCCTATTAAAAAAAGCAGTCCAATAATCTCCATTTTCAATCTCCATATTCTCTCTAAATATGCGCCTATAAAAAAAATCAATTAATCCCATTCTCTCAAAAACCTTTTAGCATTATCTCTAAGTGTGTCCCATGAACCAAAAATGGGCTTTCCTTTCCATTTTCTTTCAATATGTTTACTAATTATTGACTTTTCCCAAATACCTAAATTAACTTTATTTATTTCAAAATTCTGGATATCTCCAGTTAGATTATATCTGGAAAGAAAATTCTCCAAAACTAAATCACTTAAAACATGCTCAATCAGGGGTTCCAAACTTTCGGACATTAAAGAATATCTCTCATCTAGTCCTGCAATACGGAATATTTTATCTCTAATATCCCTTAATGAAACTTCATTGTTATCTCTCTTTGTTAAGGTAAATAATATAATTGATCTTAATGCAGATATACTATCGATCGTAAATTTAGAAAAGTTTCCTATGATAAATCCATTATTTGAGGTTATTAATTCCCATAAATAAACACGATAATCTATATCCGGTGATAGAAACCCTTCTTTACTAGTAATCTCGTATAGATCTAATTTTCCATTATTTATATCAAAACCCCTTCCATCAATTGCATCTTTTATCTGAGCAACTGTAACGACATCAGAAGGAAAGTCTAAATCAGGTTTATAACCTAGAGATTTATGTATCCTCAGATATTTTTCAGAAAACCGCTTCACCTTCTCAGTATATATTTTAAATTCTTCTTCAGAAATAAGTTTATCGTCCAAAACCACTACTATATCAATATCATGATTAGCGCTACCAAAGGTAAAAGGACCTGTTAAAAAAGCATAAGATACTAATTTCTTTGGAAAAATTGATTCTATGCCGTCTTTAAATAATCTTTTTGCAGATTCCACTTCATAAATCGGTTCAGTTATCATTTTTTATATATTTCACTAATTCTTCTAAATTTAATGTTTTTTGTTCCTTTTTATGCATGTTTTTAATAACAAAATTATTTGAGTTTATTTCATTATCCCCGATAATGATAGTATAATCTATGCTTTTTTCGTTAGCCACACTAAGAATCTTCTTTAAATTTCGGTTACTTAGCTCGGTCTCGCACGATAAACCGCTATCTCTTAAATTTCTTGAGAGGGATAAAGAGACTTTTTGAGCAGCATCCCCCAGTGGGATGACTAAAATTTTCTTTTCTTTCAAAGATACAAAATGTTCATCCGGGACGAATTCCATGATTCTCTCAATTCCTATTGCCATTCCTGTAGATGGCTCTTTATCGCCCCGTGCGGAGATTACTAAATTATCATATCTCCCGCCAGAAGCCAAAGACCCTAATTTTTCATGACCTAATTTATAAGTCTCAAAAATAAATCCAGTATAATAGTCAAGACCCCTAACAACAGATAAATCCGGCACCAATACCTTTTCGTCAACTCCAAGAATCTTGGAGAAATTAATAATTTCTTGTAAACTATTTACTTCTATGCTCGCAATAGATTTAATTTTTTCTATTAAGGGTTGCCCAGAAAGATCTATCAGCTCTAAAAATCGTTGATAATTCTCATGGTTATCAAATAAATCTTCTAATTGGCTTGTCCAATTCTCTTTAGGCAATTTATCTTTTTTATCTAACAATTTGTAAAATGATTCTTTATCAGTTACATTCAATGAATCTGCTAATCCCTCCAATATTTGCCTAGAATTTATTTTAAATACAAAATCTTTTATGCCTAATTTTATCAATGAATCGTATGTAACTGCAAGAATTTCTGCATCACTAATTCTATTATTAGTGCCGATATATTCAATACCTGCTTGCCAAAACTCCCTCAACCTGCCTTTTTGAGGATTTTCATATCTCCACATATTTGTAATGTAAAATAATTTGGTAGGTTTTATTAATTCAGGATTGGATGCAATTACTCTAGAGATCGGAGTAGTCATATCAAACTTCAATCCAAGCCAACGATCGCCTTTATCTTTAATTCTGTAAACATCTTTTACATTTTCATCACCTAGCGCACCTTTCTTTTCTAGCACTTCTAAATATTCAAAGGCGGGAGTAGATATCTCACCATAGCCATATGCAGTAAAGACCTGTCTAATAGAGTTCATGACTTTTATTCTACGCGCCATTTCTTCTGGAAAATAATCTTTTGTTCCTTTAGGATTTTTAATAATCATAGACAAAAGATAGGTCGTGACTTTATAAATCTTACTTTTTTACTATTTAATAGTTGCAATCAGAAAGTTTCCTTCGTTTTACCATGCCCTAAAGGGGATGGTTTGTTTGAAACTTTTGGATGCTCAAGATGCTCATCCACGGCTTGAAAGCCGTGGTTTTCGCAAAGCATCTTGACATAATAAAAAGTCTACTAAATATTTGATTTTATTGCAGAGATTGCAATTTTACGTAGGTTGACAAATAACGATTTAAAAGAAAAATTAATACAAATCGCAAAGAATAAGATTCATTCTGATGACGTTTCTCATGATTTTGAACATACATGCAGAGTATTGTTAAATGCAGAAAAGATTGCAAAAAGAGAAGGTGAAGATTTATATATGCGCGCTTCTTTTATTTTTGAGATGGCTGAAAAAGAAGAGGTCATAAAAGAGAAATTAGATCATTCAGGGATATTTGATTTTAAGGGGTTTTATAGCTATGCGCATAGCTGGCTCAAGGAAGAGAAATACGGAGTTGTTGAGGAAAAATATTCTGAAAAAGTGTCCGGGAATACGAGAGATATAATTGTCAAATGGCTTGGGTCGAAAACACTTTCCGATTATTTCAAGATAGAGATTGAAGTGGAATTTGTAATAACTAAATTAAGTGATGTAGAAGTTGAAATTGACGGGGAAAGGAAAAAATCGAATAAGGGCAAGGTTAGTGTTGAAATAAAAGGCGTGCTTATTTTGGACCCGAGGAGCAAATGGGATAAATCTGAATTTTGGAGATTTACGAGAGATGTTTATAATAAATATGTTGTTCCTGCAAGAGTTGAAAATAAAAGGGATGTTATTAGGAAAGTTGTCATGAATTTCAAGGAAGAATTGAAGGCGTTTCTTGAGCTAAGCGGAAGAAGGTAATACCTGCTGCGCATCTTCATCATTTTGATAAAGATTATTCAACCTTTACCAATTTCATCTCAACATTGTTATTTGTTGAATCAAGCTCTTTTTCAGAAGAAGTTACTTCAAAAGAAATGGACTCTGTATCTCTTGGAATCCTCAAATTAACAACGGTCAGCACTTTCCTAGTCCCAATATCAATCTCCTCTAATTCATAGTCTTTAATAATCTCCTTCCCTGCGTAAACAATCAGCTTCGAAGAATCAGAATCTTTCAAACCCAAGTTAGCAATGCTTATGTCAAAATTTAGATAAATGCTAGTTTTATTAGCAGAAACTTTCTCTATCGCCAAATCCGTCAGCGAATCCGTCTTGTAAATCCTGTTTATCTCGTTTATTATCGAATTGCTCATTTCCTGGTCGCACTTGGTTAGGGGATACATTATGCTCTTTTGATTGTCTTCATGGTTGAAGCCCAAAGCATGCAGAATTTCGTGTATTGCTACATTTGGCTTATCGCAATCATTCCGCCGAAAGAGAGAAACTTTTCCAGAAAGAATCACAGCGTAATTAGTCGTATTGATTATTTCAGAAGGTCCTCCTTCTCCTGCAACAAAATGCCCTTTTTCCTCCGGCTTTGGCAAAACATCAGAGCAAAGAATTTTTATTTCTGCATCCCCATCTCCCACATTATAAAAACTTAGGATTGTATTTTCAGATATAAATAAAAAGGCCTTCTCAGCATCACTTTTCCTTTCAGCATCACAATTGCTTGAAATGCCATAATTAATTGCTCTGTCTCTGTACCTCATGTTTGGATAAAACTGGATTCCTTCCGAATAAACATGTTCACTTACATTAAGGAGAAAATCTTCATATTCAACCGATTTGCTAGGCATATTAAGCCAAAGCAAATATACTGCCCCGCCCAAAAGCGTTAATAGCAATAGTAGTATTAAAATATCTAAAAATTTCATATATCATTAAAAAAAATGAGATTTATAAAGTTATTTCATCTCTAATAAATATGAAATATCGCTTTTTAGAGCACACAGCAGACATTAAATTCCAGTCTGCTGGAAAAACTCTTGATGAAGTTTTCGAAAATGCAGTCCTGGCTGTTTCAAATTACCTATCTCGTGGTTCGCAAATAAAGTCTATAAAAGGAAAGATTATATCTGCTTCAGGCACAGATATGGAATCTCTATTTTATAATTTCTTGGATGAATTAATTTATCTTCTGGATGCAGAGAATTTTGTCGTGGCAAAAGCAAAAGTGACAATTCGAGGCTTTAATCTTCATGCAGAACTCTTTGGCGACAAAGCTTCAAACTACAAGGACTTGGACCACATCAAAGCAGCAACTTATGCCGAAATGTTCATTAAAAAGACAAAATCTGGCTGGAAAGCCCAGGCTGTTCTGGATGTTTAATATTAACCTGACTCAATCCTCGGATGTAGCGAAGAATTAAAAATTAATTGATAATTTCCTCTTTTTATCTCAAATCGTAATACCTCATAGTATTCTCGCGCAATTTCATCATCTTTAGAAGTAAAAATACAATTAATTCCTAAATAAACACTGCAATCGTCTCCTTTACAAATACTAAGCTCAACTTTTTCGAGGAACTCAATTTTTTTTGGTCCAAAATTACATCACACCCATCAATATATCCATCAGTATCAAGACTCATAAATCAAATAAAGACATTAGATATATAAATTTTGTCGTGGCATTCAAAATCCCAGATTTTAATTTCTTACAAGTCTTGCCTAACACAGAGATTATACAAAAACCATAAACTTATAATATCAAATAACCATGTCTTTTAATTACCATGAAAATCAAGAAAATTTCAGAAAACATTTATGAAATAGAGAAAGAAGGAAAAATGAATGTTCCTGTCAGAATATTCGCCTCTGAAAAATTATTTGAAAAAATAAAAGAAGACAAGACAATAGAGCAGGCAATAAATTCTACTTATTTACAGGGAATTGTGAAGTATGCTTTAGTAATGCCAGATGCCCACCAAGGGTACGGCCTGCCAATAGGAGGAGTTATAGCCTTCAATATAAAAGAAGGAATTATTTCTCCTGGAGCTTGCGGTTATGACATCAATTGTGGCGTTCGCCTCTTAACCACAAACATCCCAAAAACAGAATTCCTGAAAAAACGCGACTTAATCCTCTCAGAGATATATAAAAATATTCCCTCTGGCGTTGGCAGAGGTGGTGAATTTTCTTTTCCAGAAAAAGAACTTAACGAAATACTAGAAAAAGGAATGCTCTGGGCTCTTGAAAAGAAATATGCCTCTCAAAATGATATTGAAAATACAGAGGATAAAGGGCAGCTCAAGCCAGTAGATTCCTCAAAAGTTTCGCAAAAAGCAAAAGCAAGGGGAAAAGACCAGCTCGGAACACTCGGAGCAGGGAATCATTTCGTGGAAATCCAGGAAATAGAAACAATTTATGACAATGAAATAGCAAAAGCATTCGGTATAGACAAAAACAACATTACAATTATGATTCATACGGGCTCTCGCGGACTCGGCCATCAAACAGCTTCAGACTACATTCAAAAAATGGAAAAAATATACAGTTTCAAGAATCTTCCGGACAGGGAATTAATCTGCGCCCCAATTGAATCAGAATTAGGAAAAGACTATCGCTCTGCAATGAATGCGGCTGCAAACTTCGCATTTGTTAATAGGCAGTTAATTGCATATCAGGCAAGAAAATCATTTAAAAAATATTTTCCAAAATCAGAAATAAATCTTGTCTATGATGTAGCTCACAACATTGCAAAATTTGAAGAGCATGAAATAAACGGAAAAAAACAAATCCTTTGCATTCATAGAAAGGGAGCAACACGCTCATTCGGCCCTGGCAGAAAAGAACTCCCTTCCAAATATCAGAAAATAGGGCAGCCAATCTTTATCCCTGGTTCAATGGGGACTTGTTCTTATGCTCTTATAGGAACAAGCAAAGCAGAGGAAATCTCATTTGCATCAACAGCCCATGGAGCAGGCCGTATTCTTTCAAGAACATCTGCAAAAAAGAATATTTCTGCTGAACAAATCCAGAAAGATTTAGAATCTCGCAATATAAAAATCAAAACTGGCTCTATGAAAGGCCTGATTGAAGAAGCCCCAGAAGCATACAAGGATGTCAATGAAGTTGTCCGTGTCTCTCACGAGCTTGGAATCGGCAATTTAGTCGCGAAATTCAAGCCCCTTGCGGTTATGAAGGGATAAAATTAAATCTTATAAATAATTAGATTTCATTATAATCTCTTCTTAATGTTGTTTTAAATATTTTGCCCGCACTTCTTCCAATTGCCATTATTCTTTCGCTATTTATTGAATATATGGCAAGTGGAATTTTTAATCCTTCATGTTCCTCAGAAACAAAATAATAACCTGGCCTTTCACCTTCAATTTTTTCTTTTGAACCGTGTTTGCATTCTCTTAAAGTGTTAAGTTGCGAAACCATTGGAACCCTTACACCATATAAAACCCTTCCACAGCTATTTCCTAATCTGCTTTCAAGTGCGACTTTTTCCCCAACCCATTTTTTCATTTTTTCAAATCGATTAAATACCATAATATTTCAATATTTGGGTTACTTATAAATCTTTCTATTTTTAGTAACTATATAATAACTACAAAATTCACAATAACAAATTTTATATAGTTGATTATGCCCTGTTTTTTATGGTAAAAGAATTAATGCTGAACATTTCAATAAGAAAAGAACCAGAGGGAGGATATTCTGTAATATGTACCGATTTAGATGTGGCCAGTCAGGGAGAAACAATTGAAGAAGCTACAGAAAATATAAAAGAAGCAGTCGAATTATATATAGAAAGTGCAGAAGAAATTGGTATTATGAATGAGGTCTTAGAAAAGTTAGGATTAACGCAAGAAGATATAGAAAAAGAAGAAATAACAATTTCAAAAGTATTTAGAACAGAAATTCCAATAAAGTTAACAATCGAACAATGAAATTGCCTTTTGTTTCTTCAGACAAGGTATTGAAATTATTATCAAAAAAAGGTTTTTCTATTGTAAGGCAAAAAGGTTCTCATATCTCTCTTCATAAAAAAGAAAACAATACAACATTATTGGTTGTTGTTCCAAGAAGAAAAGAAATTAAAAAATGAACATTATTAAGCATTTTAAGACAAGCAAAAATAAGCAGAGAAGAATTTATTAGAGAAATAAATGGAATTTAAAACTATGAAGGGTCAACAATAAATATTAAATACCTTATTTTATTTAGAATATTCACGAGAGCTAATAAAATGGCAAAAATAAAAATAGATGAAGAATTATGTATCGGCTGCGGCCTCTGTGCAGAATTATGCCCAAAAACTTTTGAAATGAAAGGAGATAAGGCAAAAGTAAAAAAAGCAGAATTAAATAATGCCGATTGTGAAAAAGATGCTGCTGATTCCTGTCCCACAAGTGCAATAAAAATAATCTAAAAACCTATAAATTTAAGTAGGGCTTCTTTTTTTAAATTATATGAGGCTAAATATTCTTATGGGTGGAAAAGCAGGGCAGGGAATAAATAAAATATCCGAAATTGTATCGGAGACTCTCGTCAGGCATGGTTATTATGTCTTTGTTTACAGAGATTATCAATCTTTAATCAGGGGAGGGCATAATTTTAATATTGTTTCCATATCTGACAAAAAAATAGGAAGTTTTGAATCCCAACTCGACGGTATTATTGCTCTGGATGAAAAAACTCTGGAATTGCATAAGGATGAATTGAAAAAAGAAGCATTTATCATTACAAGTGAAAAATATGCTGATTTAGGCATTAATCTGAACATTGCCTTGGCAGGCGCCTTAATTAAAACTCTTGGCATGGACAAGGAAATTTTTCTTGATATTATCGGGAAAGAATTTGAAGAAGAATCAATTAAAATTGCAAATCAAGGCTATGACGAAAAAGAAAACTTGTTTAATTTAATAAAATTAAATAATAAAATTTCCTTGATGTCTGGAAATCAGGGCTTTGCACTTGGAGCTCTTAATTCAAAGTTGGACCTGTACTTTTCATACCCTATCACTCCTGCAACAGGGCTGATGAACGAATTGTCTTCAAAGCAAATTGAAAAAAATCTGGTGGTTTTTCAGCTCGAAAACGAGATTGCAGTTGTCAATGCAGCACTAGGCGCCTCTTTTACCGGCGCAAAAACAATGGTCGGCACAAGCGGCGCTGGTTTTGATTTAATGTCAGAATCCTTAAGCCTTCAGGGGCAGGTAGAAGTTCCATTAGTAATTTATCTTGCATCGCGTCCGGGCCCTGGAACAGGTGTCCCGACTTATACTTCCCAGGCAGATTTGAACATGGCTCTAATGTCAGGGCACGGAGAATTCCCAAGGATTGTCGTGGCGCCAGGTGACCCTCTTGAAGCAGCAGAAAAAACAAACGAAGCATTTTATATAGCTGAAAAATTTAAAACCCTTGCTATTATCTATTCTGACAAAGATCTCGCAGAAGGCATTTTCAGCATTGATAAAAATCCAAAATCTCCTCTTAATATAGAAACAAGAAGAGATGTTCCTCCTAAAAAAATAGTGAAAGTATCCAGTTATGAATGTGATGAAGAAGGCAACACAACAGAATCTGTCTCAAAAATAATAAGCAATGCCAAAAAAAGGCTTGAAAAAATTGAACAGATAAAAAGAGAAATAAATGAATTTGAGATGATTAAAATTCACGGGAAAAAAGACAGCAAGAATCTCGTGATTGGATGGGGTTCCACAAAAAGTGTTATTTGGGATGCTATTAATGATTTAGATGTAAAGTTTTTACAGGTTCTATACCTCGAGCCTTTTCCAGAGCAGGTAAAAGAGGAGATACTTAAAGCAAGCAAAACTATATTAATAGAATGCAACTCAACTGGCCAGCTAGGAAGGCTTATAAGGGAAAAAACAGGCATTGAAATTAAGGAAAGAATTTTAAAATATGATGGAAGACCTTTCACAAGTAATTTATTAAAACAGGATATTGAAAGGAGTATAAAATGAACGACATAAAAGAAAAATTAAAAACGCTTAATTCCCTGACATGGTGTCCGGGGTGCAACAATTTTTTTATTTTGGAATCTGTTAAAAGAACCTTAGCAAAATTAATAAAAGAAGGAGCAAGACAAGAAGATTTTGCAATGGTTGCTGGAATCGGATGTCATGCCAAAATTTTTGATTATCTGAATATCAGCGGATTTTATGGGCTCCACGGAAGAGCTCTGCCGACTGCTCTTGGAATAAAGCTCGGCAACCCCAATCTTACGGTCTTGGGCTTTGCTGGCGATGGAGATACATTCGCCGAGGGAATGGACCATTTTATTCATTCTTTCAGGTACAATGCGGATATGACTCTTATTGTCTTCAACAATAAATGTTTTTCGTTAACAACTGGCCAGCCAGCCCCAACCTCTCAAATAGGATTTAAAAGCAAGGCAAATCCAGAAGGGGAATATATCAAACCAATTAATTCAATAAAATTAGCCTTAGCTTCTAGAGCAACCTTCGTCGCAAGAGTTGGTTCTCGGGATTTAAGTTTTATCTCCGAAATAATTGAAAAGGCAATTAAGCATAAGGGATTTTCATATATTGAAGCCATGCAGGAATGTATTATTTTTTCTGATAAAATGAAAAAATCAGATCTCTTTTATAAAGTTGAGGATAATCATGATTTCAAAAAAGCAGCAGAATTAGCCGATGAGTGGGATTATGGGAATGAGCAGGGAAGAATACCTCTCGGAGTATTATATCAAACCAGTGAAGAAACTTTCGAGGAAAAATCGCCTCAATTAAAAAAATTAAAAGATAAAAAAATCGGCTGGGCAGGGCTTGATAAGTAATACCCTTTAAGCCATAAAATTCCCCTAATTAATACAACAAATATCCAATCGATGTATTATCTTAATAAGCAACAATAAGCTACTTTCTATATAGCGGGTGTTTCTTCATTTTCATTTTCTATTATGCCTTCAAACCCAAAACTTAAATATCCTTATTTGCTTTAATTAATGTATAAAAAGAGGAAAATGGCAAACATAGCAATTAATGGTTTTGGGAGAATAGGAAAGCAATTTTTCATAGCGGCAATAGAGCAGAGTGTAAAATGGAATTTTTTTATTAATCACTTAGGTGAATTGGGGCATATAATTTATTCCCTAAAGCACGATTCAGTTCACCCTTCAATAAAAAATGTTCGATATGAGGGCAATCACTTAATCGCAGGCAGCAGGAGAATCCCTGTATTCTGCGAGCGCGAACCTGAAAAACTCCCCTGGAAAAAAGAAAAAATTGATCTCGTTGTAGAATGCACAGGGGTTTTTACAGAACGTGAAGGTTCCATGAAGCACATTTTAGCTGGCGCCAGAAAAGTCTTAATCTCTGCGCCGGCAAAAGGCCCAGATGTAACAATCGGTTTTGGAGTTAACAATCAGGCTCTGAAGAAATCACATAAAATAATCTCAGCAGGAAGTTGCACGACAAACTGCCTCGCTCCAATGGCAAAAATTCTTAACGACCATTTCAGGGTTAAAAACGCCCAATTCATGACAGCCCACGCATATACTTCAACACAGCATCTCATCGACAGCGATGAAAAAAAAGATTTGAGAAGAGGCAGGGCCGCAGCCATGAATATAATTCCAACAACTTCTGGCGCAGACTTAGCAGTAGTGGAAATGGTGCCTGAATTAAAAGGCAAAATCTCAGGATATGCCCTCCGTGTCCCAGTAATTGACGGCTCAATTGCAAACCTCTACGCAGAAGTTCATAAAAGAACAACAATAGAAGAAATAAACAAGATTTTCAAGAAAGAAGCGCAGGGAAAAATGAGGTCTATTTTGGAATATACAGAAGACCCCATTGTCTCAACAGACATAATTCACAATCCTTCTTCCTGTGTCTTTGATTCAAATCTCACAAGAGTAAACGGCGACATTATCGGCATTGCAGGATGGTATGATAATGAATGGGGCTATTCCTGCCGCCTTGTAGATATGGTTAAATTGATTCTAAAAAATTGAATAAATAAAATGGCAAGAAAAAAAACAGCAGACTGGTTTATGGAATTTTTATGATGGGCTTCATTAATTTTGGCAATACTCTTCTTTTTATGGCTGGCTAAGCAGATAAAATGGATTTAAAAAAAATTGGATTATTGAGTTATTCAAAGTAATTTACATAATTATTTTAATATATGTTGCCTATCAAGTTTTAAGGGCAATTATTGGCGGAACTTGGACAACTGAAAATATAATTATTGCTGGAATGGGCGTTATTCTGGCAGGAATGTTTGCAATAGTCGGCTTTCTAATAAATCAGGGAAAATGTTTGGGAATATTGGAGAAAGTCTTTCTAATTTGGGAAGCTACTTTAAGGAGCATTTGGCAAATCAAAAAACCTTTGCGTTTACCTCGGCTTAAAAACTTCAATTCGTAAGAATTGAATGTATTAGAGATTGAAAATCTCTAAAGCTGAGGTTTGTTTTAGGTTTTTGGATGCTCAAGGAACTACCACGCCTTGAAATCTCAAGAGCCTTTAGTTCTTGACGACCGTCAAGAATCTGAACTTGTGAAGATTCTTGAGGGGTGTGGTTTTCGTCAAGTTCCTTAACATAATAAAAAATAAATCTATGGAAAGTGTTAGTTTTATATATATAATCTTCCTTATTCTGATTGAAAAAAGAAGCAAAATGAAAAAAGCAGAGATGAGGCTTTGGGAAAAGGATATAGAATATTATGATAAAAAAAGCATAGAGGTTAATACGCTCTTTAAACTAACAAATTTCAAAAATAAAAAAGTTTTAGATGTTGGTTGTGGAATAGCCCGGCTTACTCTGCCATTAGCAAAATACGCAAAAGAGATAATTGCAGTAGATAAAGATAAAGATATCATTAACTATAATAAATCTCATAAAAAAAGAAAAAATATAGATTATATCTTATCAGATATAAGAGAATTCAAGGAAAAAGAATTTGATATAGCATTATTAGCACAGCCCTCATATAATAATTTTGATAAAAATTTATTATCCATAAATAATGCTCTCAAAAAAAAAGGAAAATTAATCGTAGTAAGATGGATAGATAAAGAAAATGATTATAATTCACTTTTAACTCCATTCTGGGATAAAGACAAAAAATTAATGAAAAAAGTTAAAGGTTTTTCAAAATATTTTATTAAAACTATAAAAAATCATTTTAAAATAAAAAAAATAAAATTAATCAAAACGTATTATTCTTATCCTAATGAACAATTATTAATAAAAAATATTATCAATGACTCTCCAAAAAAATTTACGGAAAAAGACTTTGTTCTATTAAATAAATTATTAGAAAAATATAGCTATAAAAAGATTAATATCTCAATGAAGGCGTATCTTTGTGAAAAGAATTAAAAATGAAACTCAAAACACTTAGCCAAATCCAGCTAAAAAACAAACTTATCTTATTAAGAATCGACATAAATTCCCCTGTTGTAAAAGGAAAAATCCTGGACAATCCAAGATTTGAAGCCTCTGCCTCAACAATAAAATATCTTATAAAAAACAAGGCAAAAATAGCAATAATAGCGCATCAGGGAAGAAAGGGCGATTCTGATTTCCTCTCCTTAAAACAGCATGCAAAAATTCTTTCTAAATATATAAATAAAAAAATAAATTACATTGACGACTTGTTTGGAAAAACAGCAGCCTCAAAAATAAACTCGCTAAAACAAGGGCAAGCAATCCTCTTGAAGAATGTCCGTTCTTTTGAAGACGAAAAAGATATAACTTCTAAAAATAATCACTATAAAAAATTTTGCTCGCA
>Ga0208375_1003009_pt1 | contig 14923 bp, 15 predicted proteins | sample RifOxyD1_FD_184038 | JGI IMG/M metagenome (GOLD analysis project Ga0208375, IMG submission 184038) | Soil microbial communities from Rifle, Colorado - Rifle Oxygen_injection D1 (SPAdes) | ecosystem: Environmental > Terrestrial > Deep subsurface > Rock core/Sediment | place: Rifle, Colorado... | reverse complement strand
AGCGCATAAAAATCCACATGTTGTATTTCACTACGCACCGCATTAAAGGAAACTTCATGTACCAGAACATCTAATGGTTTTTCTAAACCTTTTAAAGTAATCACACTAGACTCGCCAGCTTGTTTAAAAATCTTTTCAAATTCCTTGCGATCCAAAGTAACAGAAAGAGTTGGCTGCTTAGGACCATACACCACAGCCGGAATCAGCGTCGCTCTATCTACTGCACCAGTTCGAACGATTGTATTTAATATAATTGTCATAGACCGACAATGATAGCATAGTTCATTCTTTTCAAGAAATCAGAAAAATGAGCCCCTCGTCAACGCAAGCAGAGCATGACAATCCATGACCGTGGGCGACGTGGATTGCTTCGTTGTTACTCGCAAAGACGGACACGAGGATGACGGTGAAAACGTTCGGCGTCTTTGCGAGGAGCGAGCCCGCAGGCGTGAAAAAGTGACTCAATGTCACTTTGCAAGACTAGTTGAGCTGGTTTGTGAGCGGAGCGAAACAAATCGACCAACTAGTGGACAGTCCCTGTAGGGGAGGACGCGTCAATCCAGGGTGACCACGTGTATTACTAACTCAATGGTTATAACAAAAATTTATCATTCTTTCTAATGCTATACTCTAAATATGTCAGAACAATATGATTTTGTAGCTATTGGCGACATGGTAGTAGATGCCTTTATTCAATTATCATTCAAGGATTCACATGTCGTTGAAGATGTTGATACTGGCAAAAAAACTTTAACGATGGCCTTCGGAAGCAAATTACCATACGAGGACGTGGTGGTAGTTAATGCCGTTGGTAACTCTCCTAACGCGGCCGTATCCGCCCAGCGCCTCGGTCTTAAAACTGCCCTGGTAAGTAATCTTGGACATGACCGATACGGCAAGGACTGTCTGGAAACTTTACGAGCGGAGGGTGTCCATACTGATTATGTCAAAACCCATGAAGGAAAATTGACCAATTACCATTATGTTTTACGACACGGCCCAGAACGAACAATCCTCATCAAGCACGAAAAGTATTCATATTCTTTACCCGATTTTGCCATTCCGCCACGCTATATTTATTTTTCTTCCATCGGCGAACATGGCATTGCCCATCATCATGAAATTGCCACTTATGTCAAAGCTAATCCGGAGACAAAACTGGTTTTCCAACCCGGTACTTTCCAAATTAAACTTGGGGTAGAGGAATTAAAAGACCTTTACGCGGTGACCGAAATATTTTTCTGCAATAAAGAAGAGGCGCAGGAAATTTTGAAAACTAACGAGCAACACGTACCGACCCTTATCCGAAAGCTACATGAATTAGGACCAAAAATGCCTGTAATAACGGACGGCCCAAACGGCGCCTATGTCGTAGACGAGGAAGATCAGGCGTGGCATATGCCAATGTATCCTGACCCAGCTCCACCAGTAGATCGTACCGGCGCCGGCGATTCCTTTTCTTCTACCTTTACCGCCGCCATTGCCCTTGGCAAGACTCCAGCCGAAGCACTAAGTTGGGGGCCAGTTAATTCCATGAATGTAGTTCAATACATCGGTGCCCAGAAAGGATTGTTGACTCGGTCACAACTTGAAGAAATTTTGTCCAACAGACCGGCTGAGTATGTCGCTTCAAAGATTGATTAAGAAATGAAATGATTTGAAAATAAAAATCCTTTCGTACATCCGAAAAGGTTTTTATTTTAGTGCCCCAACACAATTACTTACTATTCTTTTTCATCTTCAAATATTCACCTCTTCCTAGAAGTTTTCTGGTATCAGTAACTTTATCTATAAAGCAAGTCCCATTTAGGTGGTCTATTTCATGCTGGATTATTCTAGCTAACAACCCACCAGTTTCAAATATAAATTCCTCCCCAAGCTCATTAAATGCCCTAACTGAAATCACCTCGGGTCTTTTTACCACACCAAATAAATTACCTAGAGCGACGCTACCACAACCCTCATAACCATCAACACATTTCTTTGAGGAACTTATAATCATTGGGTTAATAAAAACACGAAGTGGGTCTAATACTTTTACATCCTTTCTGGTTTTCACTTTACGAATTTCAGTCACAAAAATCCGTTCCCCCACACCAATTTGTGGGGCAGCCATACCAACTAGCCCCACATTCCTCATAGTATCAACCAAATCTCTAACCACCCTCTGTGTTTTAGCTGATATAACATCTTTAACATGAACTGCCTTGGAACGAATAACCTCACTACCAATCTCTGAGACCTTTTTGATAGACATAAATATAAATACATTACGGTGTTAAAGCTCGTCTGGCCGCAGCCACAATTGATTGGATATCTAACCCATAATGCGCCAAAAGCTCATTTGGTTCGCCCGACTGACCAAACATATCTTTGATACCGAGACGAATGATTCGTTTGGGTTGATGTTCAGAGAGATATTCGGCCACGGCACCGCCAAGTCCGCCAGTTATTTGATGCTCTTCCACAGTCACCAACACATCATGAGCCGAAGCAAAAACACCCAGAGCTTCCCCATCCAGTGGTTTGATGGTAGCTATATGCAACACACCAGCACCAATGTTATTTTTTTCGAGCTCCACTGCAGCCATAAGAGCGTTGTAGGCCAAAACACCAGTAGAAATAATACCCACCGATTGAGGTAAATCTGGATTTTTGGTATAAAAAATTTCAGCTTGACCAATAGCAAATGGTGATTCTGGAGTAGACACCACTGGAGTCTCACTTCGACCGACACGAATATAAACTGGCCCATCATATTTAGCTGCCAATAATACCGCCTTACGAGCTTCATGGACATCACAAGGAGCTATTACCACCATATTTGGTATTACCCGCATAATAGCCAAATCTTCTATCGCTTGGTGAGTGGCTCCATCTGGCCCAACTGAAATCCCGGCGTGCGCGCCAATTATTTTTACATTTGAATTATTATAAGCAATAGTGGTACGAATTTGTTCCCAATTGCGCCCCGGACTAAACATGGCATAAGAAGCCATGAATGGTATCTTCCCCATCGCTGCCATTCCCGAGGCCACTCCCGCCATATTTTGCTCAGCAATACCAACCTGGACGAAGCGTTCGGGAAACGCCTCAGCAAACGGGAGTGTTCTGGTTGATTCAGTTAAGTCAGCCGAAAGAGCCACTACCCGTTTGTCTCTTTTACCTGCTTCTAGTAATCCTTCGCCATAACCATTACGGCTAGGAATTAAATCCGGCGTAGCAGTTTGAGCTTTTTTATCTAGATGTGATGCAAACATAATAATTATAAATCATCCGTGCTAATAGTGCCGGCTAGAGTCCGTAATTTTTGCAAAGCAATTTTTTCTTGTTCTGAACGCGGTACCCGATCTTCCGGTCCTTTACCCGGAGGATTACCATGCCACCTAAAGTCGCGTTCAAAGACATCAACTCCCTTGCTGGCGATAGTGTGAGCAATAATAACTGACGGCTGACTATAGACCGCCTGAGCTTTCCCGATAGCATCATTCATCGCTCTGATATTATGACCATCAACCTCTTGCACATCAAAATTAAAGGACTCAAATTTTTCCGCCAGTGGTTCCAAAGGCATGACATCTTGAGTGTCACCATCAATCTGAATTCCATTACGATCAACAATCATGATTAGATTGTTTAATTTTTCTTTTCCAGCCAACATCAATGCCTCCCATATTTGCCCCTCATTTAATTCGCCGTCACCAGTCAGACAATAAAAATATTTGGTGGAATACGGATTGTCAATTCGTTCGGCTAAGGCCATACCAACCGCTTGAGAAAGACCTGAACCTAATGGACCAGAAGTAGTTTCCAATCCTGGTAATGACTCCCGATGTGGGTGCCCCTGTAGCCGTGAACCAAATTTTCTTAAGGTCATTAATTCCTCAACGGGAAAATAGCCGGCATAGGCGAGCGTGGCATAAAGCACTGGACAGATATGACCATTAGATAAAATTACCCGGTCACGGTCTTCCCAATTCGGATTAGTAGCATCATGTCGTAACACTTCAAAATATAACAGGGTAAAAATATCTGCCATATCCAGTGGCCCGGCTGTGTGACCACTCTTGGCTTCATAAAGCATTTCAATAATACTCTGGCGAATTTCATTTGCCTTAAGTTCCAACCGAGTTACATCCGCTGAAGTTATATAGTGCATGGATAAAAATAGTATACCAAAATAATCAGTTGATTAGATGTACCGGCTGTTAATTAAAAAAATAAATCAAACGGCAAAACATCAACAACATAAACGACATGGATTGCTTCGTTGCGACTCGCCTGTCTGCGCAGGCAGGCAAAGACGGAAAACGAAACACCGTCGTCTTTGCGAGGAATGAGCCCGCAGGCGAAGGACGTGGCGATCCACGGTGAAGACGGACGACGTGGATTGCGATGCTAAGTTGCCATGGTCGTAAACTTCTTATACGCCAAAATTGGGTCATCATGCTTCATAATCGCTGAACCCACAATATAGCGATTTAATTTAAGAGAAGCCAGTGTCGGTAATGTTTCAGCATTCACACTGCCGTCAATACTGATGGCCAGGTCAGGAAAATTTTCTCGTATCATCACAATTCTATCTAAAGCCCGCACATCAAATGGTTGCCCTTGAGTACCAATAGCACCGATTCCCATCACTTGCACGTAGTCGGCATAAGGTAAATATTCTTTTAGAATATTGAAGTCAGTGTCGTTATTAGATGAAATACCAACTGTCATATTTGTATTATCAGTAAAATCCTTAAAGCTAGCGAGAGATATTGTCTCAACATGAAAGACTAATTGGTCAGCCCCGGCCTCAATCCAGTCGCGAGCAGCTGGGAGTGGTTTACTCACCATTAAATCCACCTCTAAGGAAAAGACATCAAGTGATTCTTTGGCCACCATCGGTAATTCTTGACTGTTGTACGGCCAGGAGATAAACGGCACAAAAATACCATCCACCACATCAAGGTGTATTTCTGGTAAACCAGCGAGGCGGGACACTAACTGCCGTAAATCACTAAGCGTGGACGGGATGATAGCCGGAATAATAGGTGAAGTAAACATAATTTAATTTGGGATAGTATTAGACATCCAACGCTCGATTACGGCGTTGGTATTTTTCATCGGAATTTGTCGCGGTATGTAGCCAATTCCAGATAACTTTTTTAGCATCATCTACCGCCACAAAACGCGCCCCAATAGACAATACATTAGCGTTATTATGTTCACGCGACAAAGTAACAATTGATTCATTACCTCCGTAATAAACAGTAGCCCTTACTCCTTTAATACGATTGGCTGCCATTGCTTCCCCTTGCCCAGAGCCACCAAAAATAATGGCACAATTAGAATCTGGATTGTGCGCCACCCCTTTAGCCGCCGCCTGCATAAAGCCCGGAAAATCATCCAGTGGATTAAGGACATAAGCCCCAACATCCACGATGGCAAAACCCTCACTCAAAAGCCAGCTCCTAATTTGTTCTTTATGCGCAAAACCAGCATGGTCGGAGGCCAAGTAAATAGTCTGAAATTGAGCGGGAACCGCTGTCATAAAAAATGAAATTATTTAATGGTTTTAACCACTGCTACTACGTGTTCTATCAGCGTATAGGCATAGCTGGTTTCATTATCATACCAAGCTAAAACTTTTACTAAATCCCCAGCCACCACTTTGGTAAAAGATAAATCAGCAATAGCGGCATAGCGCGCACCAATAATGTCGGTTGATACTAATGGCTCGTCGGTAGTGGCAAATAGATTTTTCCACTGGTCCGTCTTAGCTGCGTTTCGTAATGCATTATTAATTTCTTCAACAGTTGTTGCCCGGCTAGCCACAAAAGTAACATCAACGATTGAACCGACCGCTACCGGCACGCGCATCGCAATTCCATCAAATTTTCCAGCCAAATCAGTGTGAGCAAGAGTGGTAGCTACCGCTGCGCCAGTGGTACTAGGAATAATATTTAAGGCCGCGGCCCGTCCAGAACGAAAATCTTTTTTGCTCGGACTATCAACTAGAGATTGTGAAGCCGTATAGGCATGCACGGTATTGAGAATGGCCTTTTCTATACCAATCGCTTCTTTTAGAATAGCAATCAGTGGACTGACGGCATTGGTGGTGCAAGAGGCATTGGAAGAGATGGTACAAGTTCCCAATACCGCTTCATTAACTCCCATCAAGACAGTCGCTCCTGACACCCCAGCCGTGTTGGGATCATCTTTAACTGGCGCGGAAATAACAACTCGCTTTGCTCCGGCTTCGAGGTGTTGTTTGGATAATTCATAACTAGCAAAAAAACCAGTGGACTCAACCACCACCTCCACCCCGAGCTTGCCCCAAGGTAGAGCTTTGGGATCACGCTCTTGTAAAAAAGTAATACTTTTACCATTTACCACCAGTGTTTTATCTTTGACGATTACATCAAATTGTGCCCGACCATAAGTTGAATCGTAACGCAGTAAATAAGCCAAATTTTCCAAATCACCCAAATCATTGATAGCAACAATTTCCAAGTCTGTACGATTAACAGCCAGCCGGAAAAATGCCCGACCGATTCTACCAAATCCATTGATTGCTATTTTTGCCATGAAATAAAATTTACATTTGTGACTACTATTAGTATAGCAATGATTTTTAATTTTGACATTGGTGTTTACTTCAAAAGTATCAAAAACTGAAGACATGGATCGCCTGCCTGCCATGCCTGCGCATGCAGGGCAGGCAGGCCACGTCGTCGTCACCGTCGTGTCCGTCTTTGCGAGTGAGAAAGTCCAGTGGACTTTCGCAAGACCTTGCCTGCTCTTTTGTAAAAAGAGCGACAAGGTATACAGTCTCTGTTAAGGGAAAGCGCGGCAATCCACGTCGTCCGTCTCCATCATCGCCATGGATTGCCACGTCATCCCCTACAGATGAACGAACGAGTGTCGTAAAAATAAGACGTAACGCAGTGTAGTTTTATTTTTATGACCGAGTGAGTGAAATCTGTATGATAATACAGGGACTGTCCACTAGTTGGCTAATTTGTTTCTCTCCGCTCACAAACCAGCTCAAGTTGGCTGCAAAGTGACATTGAGTCACTTTTTCACGCTTGCGGGCTCTCTCCTCGCGAAGACGCCGACGTTCACCACCGTTCCGTCTTTGCGAGCCACAGCGCGGCAATCCACGTCCGTCACTGTCCGTCTTTGCCTGCCTGCGCAGACAGGCGAGCCACAAGCAATCCATGACGTTACGTCAATTCTGCCGCGCTTCGCTCGTAGCTAATCGTAGCTAAAGATTGGTACATAATCCCTCAATGAGTTCAGAGTAAAAAATATTAACAAAATTTAACCTACTTCACCCGTACAATTCACTATGTGTACCAATATAAAGAAAAACTACTGACTCCGGTGACACTTCCTGAAATATAGCACGGTAATCACCGGTGACATTTAGACTTCGACATCCTGGATAGGCCTTGCCGACTGAGTGATTATTCAGGAGCTGGTTAAAAGGTTCTTTTATAAAAAGATTTTTTCTATCGACAAATTTTGCACGGGTAGGTTTGGGGATTTTCTTAAACTGTCTTAAGAAGGACTTGTGCAGTAAAATCTCCATACCTACAAAGAAAGTAGATGCTTATCCATTTCATTATCACTCGCAAAGCGTACAAGATTCTTCTCGGCTTTAATATCCTTGAGAGCGGTACGGACTGCCCTGGCTGTCTTGGCATTAAATTTCTCATCTGACTCTACAATACCGAGAGTAAACTCTCCGTCCGCATACTTTTCGGTCGCCATTTTTAGGAAAACAGCAAAAGGCACACCTTCACTTTTGGCGCGCTTCATGGCTTTAGCTTTTATCTTCGCGTCAATTTTAAAAATGATTTGAGTAGTCATGTATATATCTTATATATATCTAAGATATATGTCAAATTTTTGAGTAACAATGAAAATCAGAAGAAACTAACTGTCTAGGAAATAATACCATCCCCAATTAACGCTTGGACATAAACGCCTTTCAAAATTTTGAGCGAAAAGCAAGCTGGAGTCCGAAGCATATTGGTATATGTTGAGGGCGAAGCGCGGTTTTGTAGCCAAAATTTGGGATTGCGTGTCCAATGGTTAATTGGAGATGGTATAAGGTACTTTCCATCATCGCCCTGGATCGCCTGCCTGCGCAGGCAGGCCACGTCATTTCCTTGCTAGCTCATTCCTCGCGAAGACGGCGAAGGTGCTCGCAAAGACGACGGTGTTTCGTTTGCCGTCTTTGCGAGCCACAGCGCGGCAATCCACGTCATTCATTTTCGCGAACTAATCTGTTACAAAACGAGTATCCAGTCGAAAATCCTCGCGCTACCGCAAAGTCACCATTACTTTAGCTCCTAGAGCATCTGCCACCTTACGTAAAGTCGCCAGAGTCGGATTGGCTTCTCCGCCTTCTAAATTAGAAATTACAGACTGTCTAGTACCAATCTTTTCTGCCAACTCTTTTTGAGTCAAACCTTCTTTTATCCGTTTATCAATCAACATTCTGGCAATAGAAAATTCTAGCTCAAGTGCATCATAAGCCTCTTTATAACCTGGCTCCTTTAAGAGTAACTCGTGCAATTCTTCTGAAGTTATTCTTTTGTTTTTTATCTTTTTCATACAAAAATAATATCACATATAAGTGATATATACAAATATTACCCTATTCTCTTCCGAGCTAAATCCAAAATGTTTTTTGGCGTCTTTTGCGTTTTCTTAAGAAAACCATAAACAATAATCGCTCCATCGTCTTCAAAGCCGTACAATAAACGTACTTCCTGTTTACCTTTGATACGTAATTCAAATAGCCCGTAACCAAGCGATTTACTGTATGGCATAGGTAATTTGTTGCCGTATAATTTTAACAAATCAATCAGACGATCAATTTTTGTCTGGGTTACTTGTTCAAGTTTAACTATGAATTTAACAACATCTGGCTCAATAATTACTTTCATATATTTTTACGAAGTTTAAGGAATTGGTTCTGGTTCGGGCTCAATTACTGGTTCCGGTTCTGCCGTTGTTGTGTCGTCTACGTTTCCGTCACACAAACGTGGATCGCCGCGTCCTCCCTTACAAATGAACGAACGAGTGTCGTAAAAATAAGACGTAACGTAGTGTAGTTTTATTTTTATGACCGAGTGAGTGAAATCTGTATGTTAATACAAGGACTGTCCACTAGTTGGCTATTTTGTTTCCTGCCACGCTTCGCTCGCAGCTAAAGGCGGGTACAAACCTGCTCAATTTGGCTGCAAAGTGCAAGAATTTTTATTAAGGATAAAAAATTCTATGTATGAAAAATATAGTCGCTACGCTTATTATTTTACACAACATTAAGTCACTTTTTCACGCTTGCGAGCTCCCTTCCTCGCGAAGACGACGAACACCGTCTTTGCGAGCCACAGCGCGGCAATCCACACCGTCCGTTTTCGTCATCACCGTCTTTACAACTCGCAGTGTGCGAAATCACTATATTGATTCCGTGACTGTTGGTGGTGTTGGCGCTTCTAGCTCGAGAAGAACAGTTTTTATTATTGGATATACTCTAACTCTTTAATTCAATTTCCAACTTAGCATCGAGAGCTTTGGCAATTTTATTTAGAAAAAGAAGAGACGGATTATATACTCCGCTTTCTAAACGCGATACTACTGGTTGTCTACTACCTATCGCTTCAGCCAATTGTCTTTGTGACCATCCCCGCTTCGCACGAGCTTTAATAATAGAAGATATAAGACGATATTCTGGACCTAGTGCTTCATACTCCCTCTTTACATCAGGATTCTTAAGTGCTCGTTTTTTAAGTTCTTTGAAAGTAATCATAAATATTATTATAACTTATAAGTTATAATCACGCAAATGTTCACTTTTCTTTTTAAGAGCTTTCCTTAATTCCTGGGGCGGTGTATTTTGAGTCTTCTTTATAAATGAATGTATTATAAAAGCCGATTTATTATGAAAGAAATAAAACATCCGTAGTTCCCTTTTACCACGTACTCGTAACTCTAACAATCCATCGGAAATATACCTACTTTGAGGCATCCCGAGTACTTGTCCATGCTCCTCTAACAAACCAATTATCCTAAGACACTTAGCATATTCTTTCGCATTTAGTGAATCAAGTAATTTATAAGTATCATCATCAATAATTACTTTCATATATTTTTACGATGTTGCAGATGTTGGTTCCAACACAGACGGAGCTTCTGGCTCAGTCGGAATTGTTTCTATTATCGGGGTCGGCTCTATTATTGGTGCTACTTCATCTATCACAACAGGGTCTGTATCTATCGTGTCAGTACTAGAACTCGCGACATCACTACCTATATATGTATCAGTCGTGGTGGTGGCGCTGGTGGTTGAACTGGCACCACTGTCCGTTACTGGATTATCGGTAGTAGTGGCGGTTACAGTAGTAGACGTGGTCACTGTATTATCACTTCCACTTCCAGAACCATTACCGCCCATATCGACTGTGTTAACTGTCTGGCCCATCGGTGTAGTCGCCGTACCACTCGCTTGCAACAGCGCCTTGAGCTGGTCTTCCGTCACACAGGTCGCTCCAATACAGAGCTGGTCAGTTTCTACCTTCTCAGTTTTAAGACCAGTCAGCGTCAGTACCCCATTTACAAATCCCTCCGCCAACCTGGTCAACCGACTCCAAACCGTATCAGTTTGGTCAGCCAGTAAAGTAGCAAAGGCAGTGGTGGTACCCGAGAGGTCAATGGTAAACAGCCCAGCCCGGATTTGGTCAGAGAGGGTGATGTTGGTGTCATTACCGACAAAGACCAAAACCGTGTTACCACTGGTGTATTTATCAAATGTCGCCAACGCAATTCCCACTACCGTCTCACCAGTAGCGGTCGCTTTCTTACCCACTCCCGTCACGGAAGACAGAGTGATTTTATCACCAATCGCAATCGCACCCCCTTCCAGATTTATCTTCACCGGTACCTGCCCAGCCAGTGAAATAATGGCATTATCTTTAGCATAGTCACCATCACAATTATTATCTTTTTCTCTACAAATCGGTCCGTTACCCAAAAAACCAGGATTGGTAGCGACAATACCAAAGGGGATACTACCGCCTTCGGCCAACATTACCCCTTCTTCATTAGTCGGGTCTAAGGCCACAATTTCTCCTGGTTTTGGCATTTGTCTTGCGCGAGACACACTAAAATATTCGGCCAAGTCAGCCGCCGTGGTGGTATAAGCAACGGCGCTAGCTCCTCCTTGAATCTTCCCCGCTACCGTACCATCCAGAGTGGAAAAACCAATAAAATAGTTGCCCGCAGCTCGAGAAGCATTAGCAATACCAAGTGAAATCAGAAGACCATCAGCGTAAACGCCGGTATAACCATTAGTAATCCGGGCCGCATAACCAAGAACCTTAGAATCATAAACTGTTAAAGCGTGATCAGGGGTGGTGGTGCCGATGCCGACGTAGGAACCGTATTCCTGCAAAATTAGGTTCTTGTAAGCCGAGCCAAAGTCGGCTGCTTGGATGCCCCCATAATCACCAGCCGTTTTGTAATACATAGTGGTAACCGGACCCTGTGATGCATTGGCATTAAGAGTTCCAGAAGCGGAAATTGCCCCCGCCACCTCTAATTTTTCATACGGGGTGGTGGTGCCGATGCCGACGTTGCCACCATCTTCTTGGAGAACCAAATATTGAGTACCGTCTGCATCAAGACCAAGATAATTTCCTGAAGTATTCCAAGAAAGTTCACCGTAATCGTTTGCAACGGTAGTGTCACCGATTACCAAGCGAGTGTTTGTATTATTTGTGAAAAAAGAATCACCACCATAAACGTGAAGCTTCGCTGCCGGTGATGTAGTGCCAATACCGACGTTGCCGGCAAAATAATTGTTACCAGCTCCGTTAACAGTAACTGTCCCAGCAGTAGCAAAATCACCAGTTAATGCTGCCAGGGAAGCAGCCACTGCCGTTTTTGAAGACCCCCAAGTGAAACCTCTTCCAGCATTTGTACCCATATTGAAGTGCATAGAATAATCTGTCACTGAACCATAATCGACCTGATCATTCCCCATACTAATTGTGTAAAGAGTACAATTAGCCCAGAAGCACAACCCGTTACCATTTGCTGCAGATACTAGATGGTTTGGAGCAGATAATGATGTAGCGGCAGCTACTGTACCTGTAAAATTAGCTGCACTCGATATCGTTTGACCGTTGATGAGGCCGGAGGTGAGGGTAGTTAAAGTGGTCGCGCCAGTGACTGCTAGGGTACTACCAAGAGTGGTGGCTCCCGTGATGTTGGCAGTACCAGCGACAGTGAGGAGAGAGCCGGGGGTGGTGGTGCCGATGCCGACGTTGCCACCTAATGGATTAAGTAAAAGGTTGTAGGTAGTTGTAACAGCGTCATTTCTCTGTACCTGTTGCCAGACATTTCCGGTGGAAGAAATTCCAGTATATAGACCGTACAATCCATTTGTTGACAAAATTGCATTTGCTCCTATAGTACCTGAACCGAGGGTAGGTCCTGTGGCTAACGCTGCTCCACTATTTACAAACCTTACACCCGGCCCCGTCGTCCCAATCCCCACATTCCCCATCAGCACTGTCTTAGTGATAGATGAATTACCAAGCGTGACCGAGTTGCTTCCATTGCCGATAGCACTTGCTCCTATGACTATCTCATTGGTACTGGTGGCTAGTCCTGAGCGAGTATCGTAACCAAGGAAGAGGGAGTTATTCGATGCCTGGTTTGCGGTAGTTCCGTCAGCGAGAAAGCGACCGGAGTTCAAACCAGAAGCGGTGTTGGAGTAGCCCGTGGTGTTGGAGAAGAGTGAGTTTAAGCCATTGGCGGTGTTGTTGTAACCCGTGGTGTTGGAGAAGAGTGAGTTTAAGCCATTGGCGGTGTTGTTGTAACCCGTGGTGTTGGAGAAGAGGGCGTTCACTCCATTGGCGGTGTTTTGGTAGCCGGTGGTGTTGGCGTAGAGGGCGTACGCTCCATTGGCGGTGTTTTGGTAGCCGGTGGTGTTGGCGTAGAGGGCGGTGTAGCCATTGGCGGTGTTGGCGTAACCGGTGGTGTTGGAGAGGAGGGCTTGGTTGCCAACAGCGGTGTTGTAAGAGCCATGATAAGTCTGGGTGGCGGTTGAACCCATAGTTAGGTTACCAGCATTGATACCGAGGAAAGTGTTGTTGCCAGCAGTGGTGACAGTGCCGTTATTACCATAATTAAAGTCGTGGGCAAAACGAACACCATTTTTAGTGATGATGCCAAACTGATTAGCAAAAGTAGTGTTATCTAAATCTAGATTGCCAGCCGTGATGTCTAACTGAGCGGAATTAACCGTGCCGGTGAAGGTGGGAGAAGCTAGTGGAGCTTTCAGGTCAAGGGCTGATTGCAGACCAGAAGTTTTAGCAATAGACAGTGCACTGTCAGCGATAGCGGTAGCGTTTCCAGTAGAAGTGACTATACCAGTTAAGTTGGCGTTGGTGGTGACATTACCCGCGGTGAGACCTGAGGCGGTACCAGTGATGTTGGTGCCAACGAGGGTGGAAGGGGTGCCGAGGTTAGGGGTGGTGAGGGTGGGTGAAGTGAGAGTTTTGTTAGTGAGTGTCTGTGTCCCTCCGACCGTGACCACAGAAGCAGCGTTCGTGCCAGCGGTTGTAATGCGGAGGTCACCGGTGCCAACGGTAAGGATACCAGCGGAGTGAGTAGCGACCCAGTCTGTATTAGCAAAGTGCAGGGTACCACCAGAAGCTAGATATAAGTCCGACCAGCCAAGCGCAGTTGTTCCTAGAGTAGCAGTATCGTTTGTAGCTGGACTGGCGGAAGTGGTAAAGGTAGAAGCTCCAGCTACGGCCAGGGTGCTACCTAAGGTGGTGGCTCCCGTGATGTTGGCAGTGCCGGCGACGGTAAGGAGTGAACCAGGGGCGGCGGTGCCGATGCCGACGTTGCCATTAGCAAGAACGGTCATAAGTGCTGTCGTGTAGTTGTATACCCCCATTATTGGACGGGTTGTTGCGACAGAATCTTCTATTGAACCTCTGAAGTAAAGAAGTGGCGCTGTTCCAGTATCGTCTCCGGTTGGTGCCTGTCCCCAGAACAATTGGGCCGCGTGTGCTACGCCTTTTGATTTTGATTTCCATGTAGGAGCAAAGCTTCCAGCAGAACCGGTGTTATTCATAATTTGAAAGAATCCGTCACTGTTTCTGAATGTAACGCCAGCTGCAAGCGTACCGTCTTCAAAGAAGACGTCTAATTTCTTTGTTGGGATTGTAGTTCCAATTCCGAAGTTGCCAGAAGGGTTGATGATTACTGATGGCACCGTTCCGCCATTTACATAAAAAGATATTGGCGCGGTGGAGTGCTGTGTGGCTAACGCAAGACCATTATTTGCAGCGCTTCCAGACACCAAAGAAAGACTCCCTGGATGTATCTGACCAGCAGCGGTATATCCTGCATTAGCATAACGTAAATAACCATACGTACCACCACCAGGTGACGAACCTAACAATAATGTTTCAGAAGCCGTGGTCGCGATTGTAGAACTATTGATAATGTGCAATGCCGTATCACCAGCTTGGCTTTTGCTAATACCTAATAAGGAAGAAGGGCTGGCCGTCCCCACCCCCACATTCCCTGTACTCGTATCCACATACAGCTGACTAGTATTAACCGCAAAATCCCCTGTGGTAGACAGGTTAAGGTTAAGGTTAGAACCAGCGGCAGGAGTGAGGGTGAGAGCGCCAGAGGCAGTGGTGATAGCGGGGGTAGAGAGACTGGTAGCGAAAGCGGGTGAAGTTCCAAACACGGCCACTCCTGTTCCCGTCTCATCGGTCAAAGCCGTACTAAGGTTGGCGGAGGTAAATGATCCGAGTGAAGCGGCGTTGCCAACTGATGTCACCATGCCAGTGAGGTTGGCGTTGGTGGTCACATTACCCGCGGTGAGACCTGA
>Ga0208375_1003007_pt1 | contig 14926 bp, 14 predicted proteins | sample RifOxyD1_FD_184038 | JGI IMG/M metagenome (GOLD analysis project Ga0208375, IMG submission 184038) | Soil microbial communities from Rifle, Colorado - Rifle Oxygen_injection D1 (SPAdes) | ecosystem: Environmental > Terrestrial > Deep subsurface > Rock core/Sediment | place: Rifle, Colorado... | reverse complement strand
TTTCTATAAGCATGTCGTGAATTCTCTCTATAAAAGTTACTGTATATATACCGTGTTATTATTTCTTTCCACAACAATGGTTTGGTGGAATATGTTGTTTACAATTTGTAAACAACTGGAATTAGAGTTTTCTGATGGTAAAAATTATAAAGCCGATTGTATTAATAATAAAGATATATGAAACAAGAAATTATACAAAAACTTCATAAATAACTTGTGAGACCACAGGTTTAATTGTTGAGGATCATTTTGCCGACGTCGGAAAGATGATCACTGCTGGTAAGGGTTCAGAAAGAGAAATTGATGACATTGCTCTTACTCGTCATGTGATTTATTACAAATAGTTGATTTAATAATTGGTAGTATTACCTACGATATTAAGTACCAAAATAAATTGGTTTCCGGTGATGAATTCAAGTTGAAACTGGTCGAATATGTCAAAAACAAACTAGGAACTGCCACTTTCACAAAGGGTTTTAGAAATCACAATTTTAACATTTTTGTGGAGCAGGATAATGGTTTGGAGACAAATGAAAAAGGGCTATCGTCCTAACGGTCGACGCCCCTTTTCGATACTGTATATATAGTATATAAAATTTACCCCCTAAAGTCAACAGAGTTATCCACGCGTATCCCCCCACAATAAAAACAATACAAAACACCAAATCACTTTTGGAAATAGCATTATCATAGAGAAATATGGTAATGTATGGCTATAAATATGCTAAACTCTAATTCCAAAAATTCGAAAAACAATTCCATAAAGAAATTCAAAGAAAAGATATATAGATTCCTATCCAATGATATAGGTATAGATCTAGGTACGGCCAATACCATAGTCTATCTACGTGGCAAGGGAATAGTGGTGAATGAGCCATCTGTAGTAGCTGTGAATCAGAAAAGCGGTAGAGTGGTAGCTGTAGGAACAGAGGCCAAGAATATGCTAGGTCGTACACCCGCCCATATTGTAGCTGTGAGACCTCTAGTGGATGGTGTCATATCTGATTTCGAAGTTACAGAAGAGATGATAGCGTATCTCATAAAGAAAGCAGAAGAATATTCTAAGAAAATTCTAGGTCCGAGAGTAGTAGTAGGTGTACCATCAGGAGTTACCAATGTAGAGATCCGCGCAGTGCGAGATGCTACGCGCAATGCCGGTGCTAGAGAAGTATATATAGTAGAGGAACCTATGGCAGGAGCAATAGGTATACGTCTACCGATAGAAGAGCCAATAGGAAATATGATAATAGATATAGGAGGAGGTACGACGGATATAGCTATAATATCTATGTCTGGAATAGTAAGGTCAAAGAATCTGAGAGTAGCGGGGGATAAGCTCAATAGTGATATTATTTCCTATATAAGAAATGAATTCAAGATATTAATAGGAGAGAAGACTTCTGAATATATAAAGATCGCTGCAGGAGCAGTAGTACCAGGGGAATCACTAGAGACTACAATACGTGGTAGAGATCTCATCACTGGCCTTCCGAGAGAAGTGATTATTACAGATTCAGATATTAGGGAAGCCATGGTCAATTCTATAGATAATCTAGTAGAGTCTTCCAAGGAAGTCCTAGAAACCACACCACCAGAGATACTCTCTGATGTAATGCGAAGAGGAATACATCTAGTCGGTGGAGGAGCATTGATAAAGGGTCTAGATGTACTATTACAGAAATCATTACAGATACCAGTATATATAGCAGATGATCCTATGACAGCTATTGCTCGTGGTACAGGGATAATATTGGATGATCTAGAAAGGTATAAAGATGTATTAATACAAAATGAAGATGAATTACGATATCAGAAGTAATAACAGAAGACAAAATATAATATCTAATCCAATTAAAATAGTTTTTTCTATTACAATTTTATTAATAATAATTAATTTCTTTTTTCCACGTTTATTATCATCTACATTTACTATAATTGTCAGTCCATTCTGGAATATAGAACAGAATGTGAAATATGGTAATTCCTTTGTTTCCGTTTCTAATCTTATAAAAGAGAATGAAGATCTGAAAAAGAAAATAGAAGAAAATGAATCGAAATATTATTTCCTAGAATATATAGAGAAGGAGAATATAACTCTGAAGGAAATAATGAATCATAGTAGGGGAGGGGAATCTATATTGGCAATGATAATGAAGAAACCACCTTTCTCTGCATATGATATATTCATTATCGATATGGGTATAAAGGATGGAATAGAGGAAGGTGATAGAGTATATGCACTAGGCAATATACTCATAGGTGAAATAGCAGAAGCAGAGAGTCATACATCGAAGGTGAAATTATATTCATCATATGGAGAAAGATTCAATATTTTCATTGGTGATAATAATATAGAGACTGTAGCCATTGGTATGGGTGGAGGATCATTCCAAGCAGAATTACCAAGAGATACTGAAATCATAGTCGGTGATTATGTCTCTATTCCTGATCTTACAGATTCCTTCACAGGTAAAGTCTATGAAATAGTAAAGGATCCTTCAGAACCATTCTCGAAAATATTAATCAGACAGCCTGTAAATATATATGAATTAAAATGGGTATTAATTATAAAATCAGAATAATATTAGGGATAATAGTTTTCCTATCTATAGTATGGGGGTATTGGTATTTGACATGGATTATTGCTCTTTCTCTTCTTTTCCTATTCTCGAAGTATTATGAAATAATATTATGGGGTGTTATGTATGATGCAATATATGGCATTCCTCTCAATATGTTCTGGGGTATTCCATATATATTTAGTATATTGAGTATAACACTCTTATCAATATCATTTATTTTTAGGAAAAATTTATTGGTTTATGAAACATAATCTAAAAAATAATAGAGAAATAGATCCTGATGAAATATTCATTGATTCTAGGAACTTGCCACAATTTGACACAGATCAGTTCGAAGGTAGATTGGAAAAACCGATTTCTAAAGTCAGTTTAATTTCCATACTAGTTATTTTTTTCCTAATTATCGGAACATATAGTATCAAGGTCTGGTCTCTACAGATAAAGTATGGTGAACAATATGTAATAAAAAGCGAGAACAATAGACTCAGAAGTACACCATTATTTGCTCCGAGAGGTGTCATATACGATAGGAATGGTGTAGAGCTGGTCTGGAATGAGCCAGGGAATGAAGGTGATTTTCCAATTAGGAAATATATAGATATACCTGGATTAGCGCATGTTATAGGATATGTACAATATCCATCAAAGGATAATGCTGGATTCTATTATCAAGAAGACTTCGAAGGTCTAGATGGAGTAGAGAAATATTATAATAAAACTCTAATGGGGCATAATGGTTCTAGAATAATAGAAGTAGATGCTGTGGGTAATATTCAATCAGAGAATATTACTAGACCACCGAAACAAGGAGAAAATATTACTCTATCTATAGATTCTAGAGTGCAATCAGAAATGTATAAAGCAATAGAGAATATTGCGAAGCAAGTCGGATTCTCTGGAGGTGCAGGAATAATGATGGATGTGAGAAATGGTGAAATAATAGCTCTGACTAGTTATCCTGAATACAATATGGAAGTTATGTCTTCTAGGATTGATCAAGATATGGTCAGAGCTTATCTTTCTGATAAGAATAAACCTTTCCTAGATCGTGCTGTCGGTGGACTCTATGCTCCTGGTTCTATCGTGAAGCCGTATGTAGCTCTAGGGGCACTCAGTGAGAATATTATAGATCCGAATAAAGAAATATTGAGTACTGGATCTATATCTGTGCAGAATGATTATGATCCAGATAAACAAACAATTTTCAAAGATTGGAAAGCTCTAGGATATGTAGATATGCGACATGCTATCGCTATGTCTTCTGATGTATACTTCTATGAAGTTGGTGGTGGTTATAAAGATCAGAAAGGATTGGGAATAGATAATATAAATAAATATATGAATATGTTCGGCTTCGGTAAGGGTATAGAGGAATCATTCTTCTCTGGGCCAGATGGTATAGTACCGAATCCAGATTGGAAGAAGGAAACATTCGATGGTGAAGTATGGACCCTGGGTAATACATATCATACTGCTATTGGGCAATATGGTTTCCAAGCTTCTCCTATACAGATAGTGAGAGCTATGAGCGCTATTGCAACTGAGGGTATTCTCCGAGATCCATCTATATTGAAAGATGTAGATGGTAAGATTATAAATAAAATAAATATTAAGAAAGAATATTTCGATATTATACATGATGGTATGAGGCTCGGTGCGACAATAGGTACAGGTAAAGCTTTGAATTTACCATATATTGAAATGGCTACGAAGTCTGGTACAGCAGAGCTCGGAATAGAGAAGAGTAGTGTGAATTCATGGATTACTGGTTTCTTCCCTTATAAAGAGCCACATTATGTCTTTGCTATTGTTATGGAGAAGGGTTCTGTGAAGAATCTCATAGGAGGTATAGCTGTAATGAGGGAAATAGTAGAATGGATGAATAAGAATACTCCAGAATATTTCAAATAATATATTTTTGTATAAAATAGTGATTTATGTTAATATATAAGAGATATTTATTAATAAATCTATAATTAAATCTAATGAAAGAAATACCACAATATCTTACCAAAGACAAATTAGAAGAGTTTGAGAAGGAATTACATATTTTACGTAGTGAAAAGAGGAAGGAAGTAGCAGAGAATCTAGAATATGCCAAGAAATTGGGAGATCTTTCTGAGAATGCAGAATACAATGAAGCTAGACAGGAACAGGCAGAAGTAGAAGATCGCATTAATCATCTAGAGAATCTCATAAAGAAAGCTGTTATAGTAGATGAACAACACAGCGATACTGCTAATATCGGTTCTGTAGTGAAGGTTCAGAAAATAGGGGATAAAGAAGCGAAAGTGTATAAGATAGTAGGCTCTGAAGAAGCAGATATGGCTAGTGGGAAGATTTCCAATCTTTCTCCTATTGGTTCTTCTATACTCGGTAAGAAAGAGGGGGAGAAATTCAGCTTCAATACTCCTAAAGGCGAGGTTACTTATTCATTGATTAGTATAGAATAATAGAATTAAATACAAATAGAATTAAATACAATGGCATCATTAGAAGAAATTAGAGAGAATCGTCTTCATAAATTGGAATTACTGAAGAAGGCGAATATGGATCCTTTTCCAGCGAAGGTCCCTAGGACATTCTGTCTCGGTGATGCGAAGAAGAATTTCCAACAATACGAAGGGGATAAGAAAGAAGTTTCTCTTGTCGGAAGGATAATGGCTATTCGTGGTCAAGGAGCAATACTTTTCGTTGTTCTCTATGATGGCAAGGGTAGGATGCAGGCTGTTTTCAAGAAAGATATTATAGAGGAAAATAAATTCAAACTTTTCACTGATACTGTTGATATTGGAGATTTTATTTCTGTTACTGGTACATTCTTCACTACTGAAAGGGGAGAGGAAAGTATTCTTGTTACTGATTGGACAATATCGACGAAGACTCTACTCCCTCTTCCAGAGAAATGGCATGGTATACAGGATATTGATGAAAGATACAGGAAGAGATATCTTGATATTCTTATGAATCCAGAGCTGAAGGAACTTTTCATAAAAAAGGCGAAATTTTGGGATATTATACGTAATTTCATGAAAGATAATGGTTTCCTCGAGGTTGAAACACCGAGTCTAGAAGTTACCACAGGCGGGGCAGAAGCTACACCTTTCAAGACTCATCATAATGATTATGATCTAGATGTTTATCTACGTATTTCTATTGGAGAATTATGGCAGAAGAGACTAATGGCTGCTGGTTTCCCGAAGACATTCGAAATCGGTAGGGTATATAGGAATGAGGGTTCTAGTCCGGATCATCTACAAGAGTTCACTAATATGGAATTCTATTGGTCCTTTGCTAACTATAGAGATGGTATGAATCTAGTAAGAGAAATGTATATTAGGATTGCAAAAGAAGTATTCGGTAAAACAGAATTTACTACTAGAGGTCATACCTTCGATCTTCAAAGTGAATGGAAGGAGATTGATTATCGAGATGAAATAAAAAAGCAAATAGGAATTGATATTGATAAAGCTAGTGAGAAAGAGATGGAGAAGGAATTAGATAAATTGAAAATAAAGTATGAAGGGAATAATCGTGAGAGGCTAGTTGATACTCTATGGAAATATTGTAGGAAGAATATCTCTGGTCCCGCTTTTCTTATTAATCATCCTGTACTTGTCGCTCCTCTTGCGAAGAGAGTCGATGGTACTGATACTGTGCAGATGTTCCAGCCGATAATAGCTGGAAGCGAGATGGGTAGGGGATATTCTGAACTCAATGATCCAATAGATCAAAGAAAAAGATTTGAAGAACAGAAGAAACTCATAGCTGGGGGAGATACTGAAGCTATGATGGAAGATCTAGAATTCGTAGAAATGCTAGAACATGGTATGCCACCTACATGTGGTTTCGGTACTGGTGAGCGACTCTTCGCTTTCCTAGCTGATAAGCCAGTACGTGAACTTCAAATGTTTCCACTCATGAGACCGAAGGGGGAGTAGGGAAGATTTTCTTTATTATAAGTGCTATATATGATGAATATGTACAGTGGCTTTTTAATATAGATAATATGTTAGTATTATCCCATGGAAAAAATTAATATTGAATTTGAATTTAGTCTTGAATCAGAAGTTCGACGTGTTATGGAAACTATCAGTAATCTAGAATGGTTCAAAAAAAATAACTACAGGGTTCTTTTGCCAAATAATCTTAACATTAACGAGATAACATCAGATTCAATTACAAGAATGGTAGAATCTGAGTTTGACATAAAAAATTTTCAGGAAGCCGAAGTAGCTATTAGAAAGTCATGGGAAGGAAATAATGTCTTTATAAATAAGATAAACAAAAAGATAATTGGTTCTTTTTTATTAGAAAAGGTTAAAGTCATTTTAACTAGATACGGAACTCAAGGTAGTTATGTTGTACCTGATTCATTGATTATAAATATCTCAAATATTCCACCACAATTTTTAATTAAGACTGTTATACACGAATCATTGCATTTAATGATTGAATCATTTATTAAAAAATATTCAGTTGATCACTGGGTTAAAGAATATATAGTAGATTCTATTATGAATCTTGAATATGAATCTAGATTTAAGATGCAACCAGTACCTCAATATGCCTTAGCCGTAGATGCTATTTTTAAAGAGAGTTATCCTGATATTTTGGCGGTAATAGAAAAATCTGCAAGTATTATGCGCCCTATTTATATAAGGATGGAGTAATAATGCTATATAAAAGAGATAGATTAAATTTATGAACTATATGGAGTTACTCTATATCAATTGAGTTAATTAGACAGTTACCAAAATGTTTTTGGTAATATAAAACGAATTGATCATATCCACCAAAACCTGTAAAGCCAGCAACAGCATCTCGAATTACCTTGAAGTTTAAAAAGAGATCATATGCTTCTGCTGATGAAAATAAAACACATGCATCAGCTTCAAGACCACATATATATATAGTATCAAATAATCCCAATTTATTATGAAGTTCATTTATTTTGAAAATAGAATATGTATTTTTCATGTATATGTTATTTTCATTGACTAAATTTTTTAATGGGTCAATAATCCTAGCCTCGATTGATGTAGATATGAATTTTGTTGCCTCTTTCTTATTAGATAAATTATTAGTAAAGCCACTAAGAAAAACATTTTCTTTTGGAAATTTAGAACATACTTTTAATATAGTATTTATGATCAATTCTGACCCTTGTGTATACCAAGAGTTTGTGTGATCTAGAAAACCATTTTGCATATCTATAACAATAATTGCTGAGTTTTTCATTTTATATTATTTAATAAGATTTAATAAAAAAAGTTCGCTGGTATTTCAAACGAACTCTATGAACCTAATTGATTATGGGTAGTAATGGGTCAGATAAGATTGCATGCGTTATTTTTTTAATGAAATCACATGCAAATCTATTTTGACCAGTTAAACCACAACCATTACACATTGAGATTGAATCAGATTTAACAGCTAAACAGCCACCAATACACATTGCTTCTAATTCACAACCAATACAGTAAGTAATATTACCAACAATATTTGACCCAATCATATTATAATCATGGGAATTTTTAATATGATTGAAATTATCAATATGTCCTATTTGTTTGTTGATTCTAGAACAGGGATATACAGCCCCATCTGTTTCGACTGATAGAAATGAACCATTAGTAGCAGAACAGTATGATAATTTTCTGTTCATCATGGCATAGATCGGTTTATACCACATTCCAGCTGTGTTTAGACCTTGATTCAGTGAATATTTTGTCAAAGATAATAATTTTTCAATTACCTTATCGATTTTTGTATACAGATTTGAAGACATATCCTCAACATTTAATCCCCAGTTTGAAACTTTCATATCTATAAGTATATCGACAAAATCAATATTTAATTTATCAAGATTGTGGTTACTAATCGTTGTAAGCACTGTTGTTCTTATTCCGGCCATATTTAACCTAGAAATCCCTTCAATTGTATTATTATAAGTACCAATCTTATTATGATAAATCCTACCAAGGTTGTTTATATCAGCAGGACCATCAAGACTAATTGATACTCTAAATCTATGTAAACTGAGAAATTCAGCAATCTTTTTGGAAACTAAACTACCATTAGTAGTAATACTAAAGATAATAGTAATGTTAGAATCTTTTACCAACGCTTCTGCATAAAGAACTGTACTTGAAAGAACACCCCAATTGATTAGAGGCTCACCTCCCATAAAACCAATTTCGATTTGATTCACTTTATTTTTCAATGCAATAGAGATAAGTTCTTTTACAGCTTTTCTTGCAATAGCTAGTGACATATGGACTTCTTTACTTCTTTGTCCTTTATGATTAAGTAGGCGAGAGAAACAATAATCACAACAGAAATTACAGGATTTAGTCATTTCTAATACAAGACCACTGATCATGCAACCCTCTCGAAGATTTTGAGAATGCTTATTTGCATTAATTTGTAATTCAAATCTCTCATCAATATTCTCAGGTATAATTAAGTGTGATTCTGTAAATAATGAGAACACAGACTGTTTTTCCTCGTTACTATATTCAGGTGATATGTCCTCTAGGGTGGTCAAAGAATTAAATTTCTTTAAAAAGTACATAGCATTTTCATCTATAATAACAAGAGAACCGGAATTAAGAGAATTGTATACAGCAAACTCATCACCTCTCTGTATAATCTTAAGATGTGGCGATATTCTAAAAAATTTCTTCTTCATATTTTTCGATTTTTTTAGATTAGATTACAAGAATTACGGGTGGAGAATATAAAATTTCCACCCGTGTCACTTTGTTAGCATGTACCGTGTAAACACTGGCAATGCGGTTTTACGATACTGGTTGCTTTTTTTGCTTTCATATATTATCTATACGATCTACTATTTCTACTTCAATGAGCTATTCCGACACTTATCGGGAACTCTATTTAGATAGTACTTTTAAATTAATCTTTTGTCAATAGATAACTTATCCACCCATTATCCACAGTTTTTATTAGTGCAAAAATACTGAAGTGGTATATAATATCCATTAAGTGGGAAGGAGTGGTAAGAGAGTTATTTTCAAATAATTTGTAATTTTTTGAAAAGCCCTCTTCCATAATACTTACACAATCACTATATGCTCATCGGAGAATACAGACATGTCATAGATGACAAGAATCGCCTATCTCTTCCGGCAAAATTCCGCAAGGAGACGGGCAGGAAAGTCGTAATAACTTCTGGGTTAGACTCATGCCTATTTATCTTCACGATAAAGTCATGGGAGATTATTACAGAACGTTTAGCTTCTCCTGATTCTTCGATGCTTTCTGCGGACAACAGAAGTTTCAATCGCTATCTTCTCGGAGGTGCGGTTGAAGTGGATGTTGATGCATTAGGTCGAATGCTTATACCAGAATACCTACAGAAAAGAGCAGGTCTCGGAAGAAATGTAGTAATAGTAGGAGTACGTGGTAGAGCAGAGATCTGGGATGAAGCACGTTGGAATGCATATAGACAGGATATAGAGAGCAAGGCAGACAAGCTTGCTGAGAAAATAGGAGGAGCAGGAATGATATAGCATGCATATTACAGTTCTTTTAAAAGAATCAATAGATGGTCTAGATATACATACAGATGATACGTATCTCGATCTTACTCTGGGTAATGCAGGTCATGCAAGATATGCTCTAGAGAAGATGAAAGGCAAAATCACAGTAATAGGAATAGATGAAGATATAGAAGCATTGGAAAGATCAAGACAGAATCTCATAGAGAAAGATAAATGGGATAAAGACAGAATCTTCCTAGAGAAAAGTAATTATAGAGATATAGATAAAGTATTAAAGGATTTACGAATAGAGAAAGTCAATCGCATAATGCTTGATCTCGGAATATCCTCTAATCAAATAGAAGAAAGTGGAAGAGGATTCACATTCCAGAAGGATGAACCACTCCTGATGACATTCGCCAAGAATATACGAGATGATGATCTGACCGCAGAATATATTGTCAATAATTGGGCAGAGGAAAGTATAGCAGACATTATCTATGGTTATGGAGAAGAGAGATATGCGAGAAGAATAGCAAAGGCAATAATCGTATATAGGAAGAAAAAGGTCATACAGACCACATTTGAATTGGTAGAAATAATAAAGAGCGCAGTACCTAGGTTATATCTGACAGGCAGAATACATCCAGCGACAAGAACATTCCAGGCATTACGAATAGCAGTGAATGATGAATTGAATGGATTGAAGGAAGTATTGAATAAAGGCTTCGAAAGACTAGAAAAAGGGGGAAGGATAGCCGTGATTTCATTCCATAGTCTAGAAGATAGAATAGTAAAAAATTTTAATAAAGAAAAAGCAGACAATGAGAATGCGAAGATAATAACGAAAAAGCCAATAATAGCGAATGATAAAGAAATAGAGGAAAATCCGCGAGCAAGAAGTGCAAAATTAAGAATAATTGAAAAATAATAAAATACAATATGGTGAAGCTCATAACAATTTCATATAAAATATTACACAGAGAGAGAGTAAAATTATTCTATATCCTTTTTATATCTATTGCTATAACTACATTTCTATATGGTTTCCTAATACAGAAAGCAATTATGAATATTGTTGCAAGAGAGAAAGTGGTAAATGATGTAGCGACTCTAACAGCTGAGATTGCAGATCTAGAAGAGCAATATCTATCATTGAAGAATAATATTACTCTAGACACGGCATATGAGAAAGGATTGCAAGATGCAGTAGTCTCTTATTATATTTCAAAGAAATCTATTACCGCCATGGCTTCTAAAAATGAACTCTAATCAATCCTTCATACTGAGAATTCGTATAATTCTAATCTTTATATGCTTTTTAGCACTGATAATAATAGCGAAATTATATTTAGTACAGATAATAAAGGGTGATGAATATGCTAAGCAGGGAGATACTCAATATTCAAGGCCTTCAATAAAGACTCTTAATAGGGGTTCTATTTTTTTCGAATCGAAAACAGGAGATAAAATAGGTGCAGCAATTATAAAGGATGGATATTCTATTGCTATTAATCCCAATAATCTGAAGGATCCAGAGAATGTATATAAGATATTATTGCAATATATAAATATTGATCATGATACATTTATAAAGAAAGCTATGAAGGAGAATGATCAATATGAAGAAATACAAAAGAAAGTAGATACTCTCACTGGAGAATCAATAAAGAGTTTGAGAATCCCCGGAATAGATGTTATAGAAGATAATTGGAGAATATATCCCGGAGGCGGTCTAGCATCACAGACATTAGGACTGGTGGGATATGACAATACTAATCAATTGAAAGGGCAATATGGTTTAGAGAGGTATTATGAAGATGTATTGAATAGGAGAAGTTCTTCTAATAATATTAATTTTTTCGCAGAATTATTCGCGAATCTGAAGAATACTGTTTTCGAAGATAAGAGTCATGAAGGGAATATTGTATCTTCTATTGATCCGACAGTAGAGAATGAATTAGAAAATGTATTAAAAAAAGTGAAAGAGACTTGGGGATCAGATAATGTCGGTGGAATAATAATGGATCCAAAAACAGGTGAGATACATGCTATGGCTCTTCTTCCTACATTTAATCCGAATGAATTGAAAGATATAGATGATCCAGCCGTATTCTCCAATCTTCTTGTCGAAAGTGTATATGAAATGGGATCAATTATGAAGCCTCTTACTATGGCTGTGGGTATTGATTCTGGAGTGATAGATAGGGATTCTACATATAATGATACTGGTTTCCTAATGCTCGATAGCAAGAGAATCTCTAATTATGATGGTCGTGCTAGAGGTACTATTCCTGTACAACAAGTCTTGAGCCAATCATTGAATGTCGGTGCAGCGACCATAGCTCTCAAGGTAGGTAATGAAAAATTTAGCAAATATTTCATGAGCTTCGGTCTCGGTGAGAAGACAGGAATAGATCAGCCGAATGAACAAGCAGGTATTGTGAAGAATCTAGAATCTCCGAGAGATATAGAACATGCAACCGCATCTTATGGACAGGGTATTGCTATTACTCCGATAGAGACGATAAGAGCTCTATCTATTCTCGCAAATGAAGGGAAAATAGTAAGACCGCATATAGTGAAGAGAATTGAATATTCTGACGGTAGTATTGTGAATACTCCTATTGAAGAGAAGCAAGTAATAAAGAAAGAAACTGCCGAAGATGTTACCAAGATGCTCGTAACCGTGGTAGATGAGGCTCTACGTGGAGGTACGGTGAAGATGCCACGATATAGTATAGCCGCGAAGACAGGTACGGCACAGATTGCAGATAATAGGAATGGCGGGTATTATAGTGATAGGTATCTACATTCATTCTTCGGCTATTTCCCTGCATATAACCCTAAATATATAGTATTTCTCTATCAAATCTATCCGAAAGATGTAGAATACGCTTCAGAGACACTCACGAATCCTTTTATAGAAATAGTAGAATTTCTTATTAATTATTATGAAATTCCGCCAGATAGATAATCACAGATAATAAAGATGAAATCATTTTTTAAAAAAATAATCACTAGTATATTAATATTCGAATCTAGGATAATATTGAAGAAATATCATCCATATATTATCGCTGTAACTGGAAGTGTAGGGAAGACATCTACGAAAGACGCTATATATAGTGTGATGTCTAGGACTTCTATGTATGTACGGAAGAGTGAGAAAAGTTTCAATAGTGAAATAGGTGTACCACTCACTATTATCGGTTGCAAGAATGCATGGAATGATCCTATTGCTTGGATAAAGAATATTCTATTAGGTTTAGAAATTATTATTTTCAAGACAAAATATCCTAATTGTTTGATATTGGAGCTTGGTGCAGATCATCCTGATGATATGAAGAATCTATGCAAATGGCTTCATCCAGATATTGCCGTATTTACCAAGATTAGTAATATACCTGTTCATGTGGAATTCTTTCCATCTCCTGAAGCTGTATTCAAAGAGAAAGCATATTTAGCTAGAGCGATAAAGAAAGATGGTATATTCATTTTCCAAAGTGGTGATGATAGGCTTCTCAATTTTGCTAAAGAAATTAATAAGAAATATTACATATTTGGTCTTGATCAAGTATCTAATATCAGTGCATCAAATGATCATATTGTCTATGAAGAAAGGGATGGTTTCAGATTCCCTATTGGTATGAATTTTAAGCTTGATTATGAAGGTAATAGTCTTCCAGTGAATGTGAATGGTGTTCTCGGTTCTCAACATATCTATCCATTGCTTGCATCTACTATTGTGGGTATTGTGAAGAAAATTCCACTTATTGATATTGTGAATTCTCTGAATAATCATATTCCTCCTCGTGGCAGAATGAATATTCTGAATGGTATAAAAGATAGTATTATCATAGATGATACCTACAATTCCTCCCCCGATGCATTATCTGAAGCTCTCATAACTATGAAGAGAGTTGAGACTATCGGTAGGAAGATCGCGGTAATTGGGGATATGATGGAATTGGGGAAATTCTCTTCGGAGGAGCATAAGAAGGCTGGTGTGCTTGCTCATGAAGTCGCCTCTATTGTCATCACTGTCGGACAGAGGGCAAAGATGATTGGTGGCAATATTATTTCTTTTGATTCTATTATGGAGGCTAGTGAATATGTACGGGGGATTATTGAGAAAGGGGATATTGTCCTCGTGAAGGGTTCCCAGTCTATGAGAATGGAGAAGATTGTGAAGGATCTTCTGGAAGAACCGTATAAAGCAGGGGAGCTACTCGTCAGGCAGGATGTGGAGTGGCTTGCCAAGAAGTAAAATATAGGTTATTTTAATAGTGGTACGGCCCTATCGTCTATCGGCTAGGACACATCCTTCTCAAGGATGGAAGCGCGGTTCGATTCCGCGTAGGGTCACAAATATATATAAAAAAACTGGTTCTCACCTGAGAACCAGCTTTGAGGAAAAGAACCTTTTGAAGATGCTACACCGTACTGACGATTTCACATTGTTCGCTCTAAAGGGAATGGTATTTCATTTACGACTCCATCTTATCCTGAAATGAGATATCATAGTCTCCCATTTATTCTACGTCCAAAAGAGCTATCTCTGGGGCAGTAATCGGGATTCGAACCCACAACAAGCCTTGCTTTCGTGCCTCGCTCGCGGTGGCAAGTACCCCGTATACTAGACATAGTTGTACGGATAGATTGAGCAACTGGCAAGGGCAGTGGTAGAATTAAGTAACATTAATTACATAGGTTGGCTTGGAAAAAAAGCTGTTGGAGATCCTAGTATTCTAGAAATCTCTAGATTACGAAAGGAAAACAATGAATTGAAGCAGATTATCGGGGGACTTTCTCTCAATATGGAGCGCGGAAAAAAAA
>Ga0208375_1003002_pt1 | contig 14944 bp, 12 predicted proteins | sample RifOxyD1_FD_184038 | JGI IMG/M metagenome (GOLD analysis project Ga0208375, IMG submission 184038) | Soil microbial communities from Rifle, Colorado - Rifle Oxygen_injection D1 (SPAdes) | ecosystem: Environmental > Terrestrial > Deep subsurface > Rock core/Sediment | place: Rifle, Colorado... | reverse complement strand
ATATGGCTTGCGTTTTCATAAGTAATTTTTATAAGAATTTAATTTTAACAATATTTATATATGTCAGTAATAAAACATAAAGAACAACGTGTAGGAGTTTTCATAGATACACAGAACATTTATCATAGTGCAAAAAATCTCTATCATTCCAAAGTCAATTTTGGACAAATAGTAAAAGACGCTGTAGGAGATAGATCTCTCATACGTGCAGTAGCATATGTCATAACAACAGAAGCAGGGGATGAGAAGGCATTCTTCGAAGCTCTTACAAAGATGGGTATAGAAACAAAGACAAAAGATCTACAGATATTCGGCAGTGGTGCAAAAAAAGCAGATTGGGATGTAGGACTAGCGATAGATGCAGTGAAACTTGCACCGAAACTCGATGCAGTGATACTCGTTACAGGAGATGGGGACTTCATCCCTCTAGTACAATATCTACAAGTAAATGAAGGCTGTCAGGTAGAGGTTGTGTCATTTGGAAAATCCACATCGACCAAGCTAATAGAAGCAGTAGATGATTTCATAGATCTAGATATGAGTGCTGAAAGATATCTCATAGGGGCAAAGAGGAGGAGGTAGGAGGGAGTAGATTATACTTCACTAATTATATCAAATCCTTTAAAACTTCCAGTTATCGCAAAACCTATGATTTTACCATTACAAATACCCTTATTCCTTATCTGAAGGGCGGTTTCATTTAGTGTTGCACCAGAACCGACAGCATCATCTATAAGTAAAATATTATTATAAATCTTATTACCCTCTATAAAAATAGATTTCCTTGCATTTTCAATTCTATCTTCAATTTTATTTAGTGTTTTCTGTGGTACAGCTACGTCTCCTTTAATTTTTACAAGATTTATTACTGGAATTGTTATATTGAGAAATTTTTCTATTTCATTCATTAGTTGAATCTCACGCTTTACAGTAGGAGGTATAAAACCTATTGCATCAATATTCTTCTCTTCAATCAGATTAAGAATATCTTTTTTTATCACTTCACCAATTTGTCTTATTAGATTTCTATCTTGACTTTGTTTTGCATATAGAAGAATTTGACCAAGCTTAGTCTTTCCAAATCTTTCAATACTGTAGAAATCCTTGTAATACATGATATCTAAACCGATTTCTTTAAAACTATCTTTTATTTTTACAGTGGCATCTATCAGTCCATCTTTTTTATATTTATTGTATTTTTCTAGAGTATCTATATATTCATCTACAGTTTTTTCTACCGGCAACATTTGTCTATTACACCAATATTCAAAACCTTTCATACCCTCAAGTTTTTGACCATCAGGGGTAATTATTAGATAATTCTCATCTATAATTTTTCTTTTATCCTCAGAAATAAAGATATCTTTACTTTCCACCACTTTTTTAGGCAAATAAAAGACTTTAGGTGACTTACCTACCTTATAAATCAGGTTTTCCTTCTGAAGTCTATTAATATGCCTAAAAATGGCTTGACGGGATATCCTGAAACTATCAAAAAGCTCGACTATGGAAGCTTGTCCATGCTTATTAATATATTCATATATTTCCTTGTATGTATTTGTTACCATAGGGTAATGCTATCATAGTTGATAGTTTACTGTCAACTATCAACTAGCAACTCAATACTGACAAAACAAAACTACACTTTTCTGGGCAAAAATAGGGATATTAATTGTGAAATAAACAAAAAGCTGGAAGGGAGATTTTCACTCTCATTACCCCTACATCTGTTCATGACCTACCTCCACCATGAAAGCATAAGAGGGCGTTTTACCTTAGCGCTAGTACTAAACTATTCCAGCTTTCTGGCTACTTCAATATAGTATATATTACTATGTTTTTCCTTTTGTCACTATTGACCTAATATTATATTCTATTTCTTAACTACGTATTTTGAATAAAATTTCGTTGTGTTTTTATTGCGAAATGATTTAATGGAGTTAATTATTAATTAATCTATATAAAAATATGAATAATATAAAAGAAATAGCGTTATTTGAGGGAAGGGAGATAAGAAAGGTTTGGCATGATGAGAAGTGGTACTTCTGTATTAATGATGTTGTTGAAGTACTTACAGAGACAGTAGATCCTGTTGATTATATAAAGAAAATGAAACAACGAGATGAAGAACTTGGCAAAGGGTGGGGACAAATTGTCACCCCCCTTTCAATGCAAACAAAAGGAGGAAAACAGATGATAAATTGTGCCAATCTAGAAGGTATTTTTAGAATTATCCAATCAATTCCTTCCCAAAAAGCTGAACCGATAAAGCTCTGGCTTGCTCGCGTAGGCACAGAAAGACTAGAAGAAATCCAAGATCCAGAACTCGCCATAGACCGCGCAAAAGCTATATATGAAAGAAAAGGGTATCCAAAGGAATGGATAGACAAAAGAATGAGAGGAATCAATGTACGCCATAGTTTAACAGACGAATGGAAAAATAGGGGAATTAAAAAAGGTTCAGAATTTGCAATACTTACAGATGAAATCTATAAAGGCACCTTTGATATGACAGCACAGGAATATAAGAAACATAAATCATTAAATAAAGAGAACAATCTTCGTGATCATATGAATGATATAGAGTTGATTCTAACAATGCTAGGTGAGGCAACAACAACGAAGTTCACACAAGATAGGGATTCTAAGGAATTTAATAAAATACACACAGATGCAAAAGATGGTGGAAAAGTGGCAGGAAGAACAAGGAAGGATATAGAAAGTCAGACGAAAAAAGGGGTGATAGAGAAGGGGAATTATTTGCCGAAGAAACAGGAAATCAATAAATTATAAATTATTATCTTTATTATCCAATCTTTTTGCCTCCGCCCACGCTAATTCATATATTTTCTTCATAGCATCGGCAATTTCTGTGCTTTCTATTATCAATCCTAGTTTCTCTTTCCATGAAGCAATCATTACCTTATTATCGTAAATATTGATTTCAGGAGAAAAATAATATTTATCAGCAGGGATAAAAGCAATTTCGCGTTTTTCTTCTGCATCAAGCTCTTTACGTTCAAGACCCATCTCTGTCTTTGGCGCAATAGCTCTAATTGAGATATTTTTTCCTGCACGTCGTTTATAATATTCTGGAAAATAATTAGGAAGAGTATTATGCATATCATCTACCGTTGCATAAGCACGAATTGATTCTTTTGAAGTCAATGTATCTTCATAAACATATTTTAAACCTTCAATTCCTTCGTAAAATTTGATACGAGGTCTATTTTGAGTTGCATAAACCATTAAAAGTTGTGGAATAAAACTTTTTACCTTTTCGATACGATCTTTAGCGTTATTTGCTTCCTTCATAAAATATTCAGTTAGAGCCTCTGGGGGTTCAACAGCATATTCAGTTTTTGGTTCCTTGCCAGATAAATTAACAACCCCTTTACTTATCAAAGAATCAAGGATTTCATAGCCAGTGGTACGATTTATACCTGCTTTTCTAGATATTTGAGATACTGTGCCTTTTCCTAAGCCTAAAATTGCTATGTATACTGTTGCCTCTTTTTCACTAAAGTCTAGTGATCGTAAAGCTAGTTTTAATTCATTATTTTCTTTCATATTGATAATTATATACCCAAATGTATCTTTGTGTCAATGATTTCCCACAATAATATGTGAGTATACCGAAATAGATTGATATATATGGATATATTGATAATTTTATTGATGAATACAATTGACAATCTATATAAGTTATGATATACTTATAGCAGAAAGATGAGTTCATTGATAACCTGCTTGCAAACCAAACAATCACAACAAACCAAAACGAAAGAATAAACCTATGCCGACAAATACAACAATCATGTCTAAGATTCCAGATTTTATCTGGGCAACAGTAAATGTTGGTATCTTCCGCACCATGGATGATATCGAATACGCCCTTTTACAACTCCCCATCATTCGCTCTTGGGATAAGAGCTTACCGTTCGTGATTCAGTCCTTCAAGACTCTGGATTTGGTCACTATCCGGCCTTGTCTCTTTGGTGGGAAGAGAAAAAGGATGTCACGCCTAGAGATTTGCCAACTTGGCGTCTCGCTAGGCCTGCAAGAATGTCCGCAAGAAGTAGGTCCACAGCTTCTTATCCAAGGCAAGGCCTCATGCGGTTATGAAGAAGTCAACATTGCTTCGACGGAACCCATGGGGAATAGAAAGGATGTATACCTGATTGTTGGGAATCGGGGTACCGCAGGATTAGGTTGCTATGTGGAAGACGCAAAGGGGTTTGACACTAATACGTTATGGGCATTCGTCAAACCTCGCAAGTAGGTACAAGTTTTGGAAGGTTTCTACTTAAAACCTTCCTCTGTATCGAGATGTGTTATCTCGACTGATGATTCCGAAAGGATGAAACAGAAAGATCTTTGACAAAAAACAATCAAATGAAAGACTACATATGATTAAAGCTAGAATAGCAAAAAATGGCATGCATATCCGCGTGAAGTACAGCTACACTCGAGCATTTCTCTCTAACGACGATGGTGTCTGGCAATGGAACATTGTTGGGAGATTCGGAAGAAAAATAGTCTTCCATAAGCACTTCACTTCAGAGAAGCGCTGTCGAGGACATGTTGCCAGTGTTAGACTGATACGTTCATTTCTGTTAAAGAAAGGAGTAACGCGATCAGATCTGAATAAATTAGGCTTGTCCGTCAGCAGTTAGCTCACAACTGCTCTGGAGAATAGCGTAAACAAACTCCAACCCCATACAGAAATGTGTGGGGTTAAATTTTTATTAAATTTATTGCTGTGGAATTCTAAATTAATAGTGGTATAGTTATAGTCATGAAAACCAAAAACTATTCTATAGAAATTGGAGGGAAGGTATTAACAGCAGAATTCAATGATCTAGCATTACAAGCAAATGGTTCCGTAATGGTACGCTATGGCAATACCGTAGTACTAGCCACAGCAGTTATGGGTAGTGGTGAGAAAGAGGGGAATTTCTTTCCATTAACAGTTGACTATGAAGAAAGATTCTATGCTTCTGGAAAAATATTAGGTAGTAGATTCATGAGAAGAGAGGGCAAGCCGAGCGATGAAGCGATACTCTCTGGAAGAATAGTAGATAGAACTATAAGACCACTTTTTGATAATCATATACGTCATGAAGTACAGGTAATACTCACTGTACTATCAATAGACGAAGACGATCCAGATATAATATCTGTAATAGCAGCATCACTTGCACTAGGAACATCTGATATACCTTGGAATGGACCAGTATCTGCAATACGTATAGCAAAAAATGAAACTTTTCATATTAATCCAAACTATATACAGAGAGAAGCTGTAGGTATAAGTCTTGACCTAGTAGCTTGTGGTAAAGATGGCTTTATCAATATGATAGAAGTATCTGGTATGGAAGTGAAAGAAGAATTGATAAATGAAGCTCTAGAAATAGAGAAAATACAGATTTGGCAAAAGAAAATAATCTCTGAAATGGGTAAAAAGAAAATAGTAATAGCAAAGCCAGAACCAACAGTAGGAACTCATGAATTATTTGATAAAGAAATAACTCCAAAATTATTGGAATATTCTGCTACAAAAGAAAAAATAGCAGAAATAGATAAAATATGGATGGAATTATTTATAGAAAAAATCCCAGAGGGAAATACTGTTCTAGCACAGGAATGTTTCGAAGAAAAAATGAATGATTTCATACATAGGGAAGCTATACATAATAATAGAAGGGTAGATGGTAGAGGATTCGATGAAATACGAACACTCTTTGTGAAAGCGGGTGGAATATCTCCTATTCTACATGGATCTGGAATATTCTATAGAGGAGAAACACATGTACTATCTGCATTGACCTTAGGTGGACCCGGAGATGCACAGATAGCAGATGGTATGGAGAAAACCCCAGCAAAAAGATTCATGCATCATTATAATTTCCCACCATTCTCTACTGGAGAAACAGGCAGAGTCGGTGGTATGAATAGGAGAATGATAGGTCATGGTGCTCTAGCAGAGAAGGCTCTAGTGCCAGTAATACCTTCAAAAGAATCATTTCCATATACTATACGTATAGTATCAGAAGCATTTTCATCAAATGGTTCCACATCTATGGGTTCTGTATGCGGATCTACACTTGCCCTTATGGATGCAGGAGTACCGATAAAAGCTCCCGTAGCAGGTATCGCCTCTGGACTCATGATGTTAGGAGATAAATATAAGATACTAACAGATATACAAGGACCGGAGGATCATTATGGTGATATGGATTTCAAAGTTGCAGGTACTAGAAATGGAATAACCGCAGTTCAAATGGATATAAAAGTCGGTGGTATTCCTCTACATGTTCTCGGAGAAGCCCTAGAGAAAGCAAAAGATGCAAGATATAGAATACTAGATTTAATTGAAAAAGAAATTCCTAAACCTAGAGCAGATATTTCCCCAAATGCACCGAAAATAATATCTATAAAAATAAAAGATAGTCAAATAGGTCTAGTAATAGGTACAGGTGGAAAAACTATAAATGAAATAAAAGAAAGAACTATGGTAGAAGATATAACTATAGAGGATGATGGCAGTGTATTCATCACAGGGAAAAACGGTAGTGCAGAAAAGGCAAGAGATATAATACTCTATATAACGAAAGATGATCCGACAAGAAGAGCAGGGGGAGACTCAAGGAGAAGATATTGATATAATATAAACAATGGAAGAAGAAAAGAAACAAAAGGCGTTTGTACAAAAGCCGATTAGAACATATGAAAGCGATATAGCAGAAGCACTAGGTAAAGGTGCATCTGTCGCTAGTGTAGTTATTGCAGAAAATAAAAGAAAAAATGAAGAGAGAAAAAGTAAAGAAGAAGAGGAATTAGATAAGGCAGATAAACTTGCAGAAAAAGCAACAGATAGTCTACAGAAAGAAATAGAAGGTATTTCTAAACCAGATGTAACAGCTCCACCTCCACCACCTCCGAGATCAAAGCCTGTTCTACCTATAAACCCAGCTCCAGATATAGTGAAAAGTTCACCTATTATAGATGCTGTACCAAATATAGAGAGAAGTGAATTTCATGGATTTCCAAATCCTGTTCCCATTCCAAAGCCAATTCCAATACAGAAACCTATAGAAATAGAGAAAGCAAAAGTAGTTCAAATTGACGATAATGAACCAGAAGTAAAAAGAAATATAATAAAACCTTTATTTATTATAATACTTATTATTATTTTCTTTGGTGGTGGGGTATTGGGTATCTACTATACATATGAGAGGAGTCAATCATCTGGAAACAGTACAGTGATAGAAAATAAAATTATTGTACCTAGTATAATAAATCCTGATAAACAAATGAATTGGAATACTGATCAGATAAATAAAAATAAATTTGTATCTGAATTATATTTACAATTTAATAAAAATAAACAGAAAGAAAAGAAAATATTAGAAATAATACCTAAAAATAATAGTAGTATCGTAAATAATAATAATATTGAAAATAGTGGTATTGAAAATATTAATACTATTGGCGAGACACTTTCTATTTCATTTTTCTTAGAAAAATCTAATGTCAGTATGCCAGACAATATACTCCGATCAATCTTAGATAAATATATGCTGGGTCTATATACAGAAGAAACAGGTGAGGTCACACCATTTATCATACTTACAACAGATTTTTTCCAAAACACCTTTGCTGGTATGCTCTCCTGGGAGAAAACAATGCCAGACAGTCTAGCAAGTCTTCTAAATTATAAAGATAGAGCAAGAAATGACGATACAGCATCCACATCTATATCATCATATTTCACTATAAAAGGTAATTTCATAGATAAACAGATTATGAATCGTGATATAAGAGAATTTAGAAATCCAGAAGGGGAATTGCTATTCCTATATTCATTTATAAATAAAAATGCCCTTATAATCACTACTACAGAGAGTACATTCATAGAAATAATCAAACGTATTGAAAAGCAAACTTATATAAGGTAGTATTGAGTATATAGTTAAATATATAGATAAAATAATTATGAATAAAAAAGATTTACAATATTTCAAAGAAAAATTAGAAAAAGAGAAAGATAATCTACAAGATGAGCTATCTACTATTGCCCGTAAGAATCCCGATAGACCAGGGGACTGGGATGCAACATCTGGTGATATAGAGGTAGATAATGCTGATGAAAACGAAGTTGCAGATAAAATGGAAGAATTGGAAGAAAATAATCTTATTGTAGAACAATTAGAACAACAATTAAAGGATATAGATATTGCATTAGCTAAAATTGATAAAGGCATATACGGAGTATGTGAAGTATCTGGAGAAATGATAGAAAAAGATAGATTGGAGGCAAACCCCGCTGCGAAAACTTGCATAAAGCATGTAAAAAAGTAGAAAGTAGTATAAAAATAGCATTACAACACATAAAGTCCTATTCTTTCAATAGGACTTTATGTTGTGTAACTGTAAATTTTATCGAAATTTTATTATTTTTTTATTATTTCTTTATCACCACCCTGCTAGAGTGTGTATATGAGTATATCGAGAACATACAGCGCACAACTTTCGGGATTAAATGTACATATAATCACCATTGAGATCGACCTTTCTAATGGTCTACATTCTTTTGCTATTGTCGGTCTAGGGGATAAAAGTGTAGATGAAGCAAAAGACAGAATATCTGCAGCTATAAAGAATACTGGCTATATATCTCCAAAACAGAAGAATCAAAAAGTAGTAGTATCACTAGCCCCAGCTGATATACGCAAAGAAGGACCAATATTCGATCTAGGTATGGCACTCGGGTACCTACTAGCTAGTGGTGAGATAGATTTCAATACTGAAAATAAGATATTTATCGGGGAGCTAGACCTAGAGGGTAGAATAAGAAAGATAAATGGAGTATTACCACTGGTAAAGGGTGCTTATGAAAATGGTTTCAAAGAAGTATATGTACCTAGGGACAATGCCGTAGAAGCTAGTCTTGTAAGGGGTTTGAAAATATATGCAGTTGATAATCTAGAGCAGATAATAAATCATTTATCATCTCAAAATAATAAGAAAATCTCACCTCATCCAGCAACACCTATAACATATAATAATCAAAATTACGAAACTGATTTCTCCTTTATCCAGGGTCAGGAAACAGCAAAGAGGGGGCTGGAGATAGCAGCTGCCGGAGGACACAATATAGCCATGTACGGTCCTCCCGGAACAGGGAAAACTATGCTTGCAAAAGCTTTCCGTACTATCCTTCCACCACTTAGTCATGAAGAGGTATTGGAGGTAACTGGTATACATTCAATGGCAAAAACATTAGATAAGAATTTCATAACCCATCCTCCATTTCGTGCACCACATCATACGTCTTCCTATGTATCTCTAGTGGGTGGTGGACCCTTCCCCCGACCGGGAGAAATAACACTAGCTCATAAAGGCGTATTGTTCCTAGATGAATTCCCAGAGTTTGATAAAAGTGTTATAGATGCACTACGACAACCACTAGAAGACAGAGTTATAACTATCTCTAGAGCGCGTGGATCACTCACTTTCCCAGCTCAATGCATTCTCATTGCTTCTATGAATCCTTGTCCTTGTGGATATGGCAAAGAAAAAGGCTGTTCATGTACTGATTCTGAAATACGATGGTATAGAAAACGTATTTCTGGACCCATAATAGACCGTATAGATATATGGGTATCTGTATCGAAAGTTGAATACGATAAACTCTGTAATTCTTCTAGTGAAAATGAAAATTCAGAAACTATACGTAGAAGAGTAGAAAATGCACGTAAAAATCAGATAATAAGATTTAAAAATAAAAACATAGAAAATAAAAGCTTAAATAGTGAAATGAATGTATCTGATATAGAGAAATGTATTATATTCGATAAAGAAATAAAGAAATTCCTCACAAATTCCGCAGAGAAACTAGGTATGTCTGGTAGAGCATATCATAGAACTATAAAGCTAGCACAGACTATAGCAGATCTAGAGGGAAGTGAGAGTATAAAGAAAGAACATATATTAGAAGCGCTTCAATATAGAGAGAAGAAATTCTAGAAAGGATTCTTTGCACCACGAACTTCGAAGTGAACATGTGGACCTGTAACTTTTCCTGTTATACCTATTTTTGCAATAGTGTCTCCCTTATCGACTTTCTGTCCGACTACCACTAGGTTTACTGAGTTATGAGAATACAGAGTTTGTGTACCATTTGGATGTGAAATAATAACATAATTACCATAACCACCATTCCATCCACCTGTCATACTAGCTATCACAGTACCGGAAGCAGAAGCATGTATAGGAGTTCCTATAGGTGCGGCAAAATCTATACCGTTATGTCCATGTAAACCTTGGGATTTCCTTCCTCCACTTATTGGTCTCATATAATATCCAAGATAAGAAGGACCTACACTAGTATTTGACTTTGTTTTAGAAGTTATTGCTGTTTGTAGAGCTGTAGGTTCTGCATCTGGAACTGTTATAGTATCTCCTTCTTTTATTGTAGAATCTAAAGATAGATCGTTATATACTAGAACTTCATTTAGATCTGCTTTATACTTTGTAACTATACCTTTTATTGTTTCTCCTTTCTTCACTGTATGGCGGATACCAGATATAGGAAGGATAATAAGTGTTTGGCCTTCTTGTATTTTAGATTTTCTATCTAGATTATTGGCCCAAAGAATAGTATTTACAGAAACGTCAAAAAGTTCCGCAATCTCTGATAGGGAATCACCCTCTCTTACGACATACAGACTAATTTTCGTATTTACTTGATTATCTATATCCTGTATAGAGCCAGAAGGACCTATTTCTGCCATAAATGCATTATCTCTAGCAAGAACTATATTATTTGATGATTTTTCTGGATTCGGATCAACATTTACAACAGCCTTTAGAACAATCATATTCTGTGAATTTGGTATATATTGATCATCATAAGTCTTCGCAGATACCTCATCTGTAGTTACATTGAAAATAGATGAAAAAAGGCCTGCTTTTACAGTCCTTGGATATATAAAAAATAATGAAATTGTAACTAGTATAGACAAAATGAAAAGTGCCGCCTTGATCTGGAAGTTCTTATATGATCGTCTTTGTATTGAGAAGTTATGACTGTAATATTTCATAATATAAATAGTCTTTCGGCAAGATCTGTAAGACTCTTTTCTAGAGTCCGTCTGCAATCAGTGTTTGCTGTATATGGCTCTGCTAAGCCATATTTATATCCCTATTTTTAGGATACTTATATAGGGTAGCCGACTGGGTAGTGAAAGTCAATGATAACTGTGGAGAACATCATTTATGCTATTTTGTCAAAAAATCTATTGATTATATTATAAAGTATTGTGTAATATAATCATAAAATATTAATAATCATGATATAGTGTCATATATGAATATGATAGAGAAAAGCGAATTGAATATGAGGCAAAAAGAAGCAGTGGAAACTACAGAAGGACCCCTACTCATACTAGCTGGAGCAGGAGCGGGGAAGACGAAGACTATAACTCATAGAATATTACATTTAATTAAAAAAGGTATTCACCCTAGGGAAATACTAGCTATAACCTTTACAAATAAAGCTGCAAAGGAAATGCGAGATAGGGTTCTCCATCTTTTATCTAATGATAATGAATTGAATAAGCCAATATCAATCTCTGAAAAACCATTTATCAGTACTTTCCATGCACTTGGAGTTCATATTATAAAAGAAAATGCCAATCTCATAGGATTGACCAGACATTTCACCATATTTGATAGAGGAGATTCGAAAAGAGCAATAAGAGAAGCCATGGAAATACTGGGATTCAATCCTAAAGAATTCGATCCCGGAACTATACTAAATGCTATTTCCAGAGAGAAGGGTGATGCTGTAACATTGAATCAATACAGGGATAAAGCAAAGGATTTCTATGGGAATATGATATTGAAGATATGGGAAATATATGAAAAGACATTAGCAAGAGAAAAATCATTGGATTTCGATGATTTGCTTCTAAAAACTTTAATTATTCTGAATAATAATCCAGAAATAGCAAAAAAATACAATTCTATATGGAAATATATACACATAGATGAATATCAGGATACAAATAAAGTACAATATGGAATATCCACTATACTGGCAAAAGAGACTAGGAATATATGCGTTGTCGGTGATATAGACCAGATGATATATTCATGGAGAGGTGCAGATATACAGAATATTCTAGACTTTGAAAAGGATTATGCAGAAGCAAAAGTGATTCTATTAGAAGAAAATTATAGATCTACACAGAATATCCTCACGGCGGCAAATAATATTATTAAGAAAAATGTAATGCGTAGAGAAAAAAATCTCTTTACAAAGAATCCAGAAGGAGAAAAACTACATTTATTGATTTCCTATACAGAAAGCGAAGAAGCTAGGCTGATAGCAGATAGGGCTAGAGAAATAATAAGAGATGGCGTAAATCCTAGGGAAATATCAGTGTTATACAGAACCAATTTTCAAAGTAGAGTATTGGAAGAAGCTTTTCTCAATAAAAGTATACCTTATCAGATATTGGGTACTAGATTCTTTGATAGAAAAGAAATAAAAGACGCTCTTTCTTTCATAAAAGCCTCTCTTAATAGGGAAAGTAGTGCAGATCTAGTGAGGATTATCAATATTCCACCTAGGGGAATAGGTAAAGTCACAATGTTGAAGATAATCTCTGGTAAAAAAGATAGTCTAGGTCCTGCTCTGAGAGAGAAGGTTGATCAATTCTTCAATTTACTAGATAGAATAAAAGAAATAGCAGAAAAAAAGAAAGCTTCTGAGCTTATAAAATACATAATAAAAGAAACTGGTATGGAAAATATGTATAGAAATGGCACAGAAGAAGAATTGGAAAAACTAGAAAATCTTAGAGAATTGGTTTCTCTAGCTACACAATACGATAATCTAGAGGGAGAAGAAGGTATAGAAGCATTGCTTACAAATGCCTCCCTAGCAACAGATCAAGATGAAATGGAGAAAGATAGAAATGCAGTAAAACTCATGACAGTACATGCTTCAAAGGGCTTAGAATTCGACTATGTTTTCATCGCTGGACTAGAACAAGATCTTTTTCCACATAAAAGATTGAATGAAGAGGGTATAAGCAGATCTGAAGAAGAGGAAGAAAGGAGACTTTTCTATGTTGCTATTACGCGTGCAAGGAAAAAGATTTTCCTGAGCTATGCGCAACTCCGAACAATATTCGGGGCACAGAAGGTGAATACTCCTTCGGAATTCATTTCCGATATTGGCGATGAACTGATAGAATCAGATGAAAATGAAGAGATAAGGGGAGTTAAAGCTATTTTTATAGATTTTTAAACAAAATATGGAAAAACTTATAGCAAAGAAATCATTGGGACAAAATTTCATACATGCACCTCAAGTCATAGGGGCGATGATACATGCTGGAAATATAGTAGATTCTGATATTATCCTTGAAATAGGCCCTGGAAATGGTGTATTGACAATTGCTTTGCTCAAAACTGGAACAAAAGTCATAGCAATAGAAAAAGATGATAGGGCTATACCAATATTGGAAGAGAAATTCAAAAATGAGATTATGTCTGGGCAGTTGAAGATTATTCATGGAGATGTATTAAATATTGATATTTCTTCATTAAATCTTGAGAATAATAAATATAAAATAATAGCAAATATACCGTATTATATAAGCGGAGAATTATTGAGAAAATTCCTAGAATCAGATATACAGCCATCTAGAATAGTCATAATGCTTCAGAAAGAGCTAGCAAAAAGGATAGTAGATGAGAAGGGTAGCATAATAGGAATGTCTATAAAAGTTTATGGAAATCCTAAATATATAGTTTCTGTACCTAGGAAATTCTTCCGACCTGTACCCAATGTAGATTCTGCTGTACTTTCTATAGAAAATATATCAAAAAAATTCTTTATTGATAATAAAGTGCAAGAAAATAGATTTTTTGAAATAATAAAAGCTGGTTTTGCCCATAAAAGAAAAGTTTTAATAAAAAATTTAGAAAAAGTCATAGAAAGTGAAACTTTGAAGGAGATTTGGAATAGAGAAAAATGGCTAATAACAATAAGAGCAGAGGAAATGAAACTAGATAATTGGAAGAAGATAATGTTGTCCACAGAAATAGATAAAAAATCAAGTCTATAAAGCATTTCTCTGATATAATTATCATGGCTATCAATGAAGCAATCGAGCCTAAAAAACATAGCTTTGATAGTATTCGCCTTGTTAATCATAGGAGTAGTTTTCATCTTGGCAGAATACAGAAATAAGAATAGTGATAATCTAGTATATGATTCTACAACCACAGTATCTGATAAAGTAGAAAGTATACCAGCAGATACACAGCTAAAAGATAGTGATGATGATGGATTGAAGGATTGGGAAGAGATTCTACTCGGTACAGATCCTAATAATAAAGACACAGATGGAGATGGAACTGTTGATGGCGTAGAGGCGAATTCTAATAGGAATCCATTAATAAAAGGACCAAAAGATAAAGAAGGGGATACAGTTTCTGTAAATACAAGTAGTGGTCAGAGCAATCTCACAAGTACAGATAGACTAGCTAGGGACTTCTTTGCAAGATATATGGAATTGAAACAGATAGGACTCTCTGGGGATAAACAGAGTCAAGATGAAGTAGCGAGCCAAGCATTGAAGAGTGGTCTAGTCTTAGATAGTCCAAAGAAATATAGTCTAACAGATATAAAAATAATTACAGATACTAGTCCAGTAACAATAAAGAAATACGGCAATGAAGCAGGAGCTATTTTCCAAAAATATATTTTACCTAATTCGAGAAGTGAGGCTATCATAGCTAAGGAAGCAATAGAAAAAGAGGATTTCAAAATTTTAGAAGAAATAGATCCAATAATAGCTAGCTATAAAAATATGATTTCTGCATTAATAAAAATAGATGCGCCAAAAACAATGAATAATAT
>Ga0208375_1003001_pt1 | contig 14948 bp, 17 predicted proteins | sample RifOxyD1_FD_184038 | JGI IMG/M metagenome (GOLD analysis project Ga0208375, IMG submission 184038) | Soil microbial communities from Rifle, Colorado - Rifle Oxygen_injection D1 (SPAdes) | ecosystem: Environmental > Terrestrial > Deep subsurface > Rock core/Sediment | place: Rifle, Colorado... | reverse complement strand
AGTGCATTGTAAGATTTTTTTAGTTTAATTTGCTATAATATAAGTATGGAAGATTCACTCAAATGGCAGGCGCCAGAATATCATCACTATGAAAGGAGTGCGGATTGGTTTTGGGCGGTGGGGATTATCACCGTTTGTATTACGGTTCTCGCTTTTATTTTTAATAATGCTTTACTCGGTATTCTTATTCTCCTCTCCGTTGGTATTTTGATTTTTTACGCCGTCCGCGCCCCGCAAGATGTGGAGTATGAAATAAATAGGAAAGGAGTGGTAGTTGGTCATACCTTGCACCCTTATTTAACCATTGAATCTTTTTGGGTTGAAACAAGGACAATAGAACCAAAAATAATTTTAAAATCAAAAAAAGCTCTCCAGCCTTACATAATAATCCCCGTTCATAATGATAGTGTGGATGAAGTGTCCACCGTTCTTCATCAGTTTTTAGAAGAAAAAGAACTCGCCGAACCGGCCTCACACAAAGTGATGGAATATTTGGGATTTTAGCTCTCTTATGCTAAAGTTTCCAAATTCCTCTCGTCGTTCAATGGATAGGACACTTCCCTGCGAAGGAAGAAATCCAGGTTCGATTCCTGGCGGGGGGACAAAAATAAAAATAGCCAGAAATTTCTCGGAACGATTAGTTCTGACGTTAAGTGGAGAGAATTTTCTGGCTATTTTTATTTACCAGCCTTAGCGAGCATTTTGGCCAAACGAGATTTTTTGCGAGAAGCCGTATTTTTGTGAATCAAATTAGTTTTACAAGCTTTATCAATCACTTGGAAGGCTTTTGGTAATAAAGCTTCCGCTTCCTTAATTTTCTTCTCCGCCACTAATTTCTTAAACTTTTTAACTGTATCAGAAATAGCATCCTTTCTTTTAAGGTTAAAATCGGCTTTATGTTTTGAAGCTCGTAGAGCTTTTTTGGCGGATGAAGTAACAGGCATATATTTTTGTTATTTAGTATTGCTAAGAAAAGATAACACAGACAAGACAAAAAAGCAAATTTAGCTTATACTTACCCTATGATTTCCCAAATCACCGGCACCATCATCCATAAAACGGACAAATTCATCATCATTGAGGCCAACAATATTGGTTATAAAGTTTTTGCTACCACTAATTTATTAAGTATCACCAAAGTGGATGAAAAAAATAAAATTTGGACTTATTTAGCTGTACGGGAAAACGCCTTAGACCTTTACGGTTTTTCCGAAAAAAAAGAACTGGACTTTTTTGAATTATTGATTACTATCTCCGGAGTCGGACCAAAAACCGCCTTAAACATTTTAAATGTGGCTTCAGTGGACTCTCTCCGCAAAGCCATTTCCAGTGGTGAAACCGCTCATCTCACCAAGGTTTCTGGTTTGGGCAAAAAAATGGCGGACAAAATTGTCTTGGAACTCAAAGGCAAACTTGGCAGTTATGAAGAAGTTAACTTGGGATTGAAAGAAGAAATTGATGCTTTGGAAGCACTCAAATCCCTCGGTTATTCACATAAAGAAAGCCGAGAAGCCTTACAGGAAATTAACAACTCATCCTCACTCACCACCAGTCAAAAAGTTAAAGCCGCCCTTAAACATTTAGGAAAATAAAAAATGAACAAAATTTTACAAAAAATAAAAAAAATGATTCCTAAGAAAGTTTTTGCGTTTATTCAACCTTTTTATCATTATGGTTTGGCTTTATTAGGTGCACTTATTTACCGCTTTCCCGCCCACCAGATAAAAGTGGTGGCGGTAACCGGCACTAAAGGCAAAACTTCCACGGTAGAATTTATCAATGCCATTTTGGAGGAAGCGGGTTTTATTACCGCACTTGGCAGTACTCTGCGTTTTAAAATCCGAGATGAATCCAAGCCCAATATGTACAAAATGACCACTCCCGGGCGTTTCTTTAATCAACGATTCTTACGACAAGCGGTAAATGCTCATTGTGACTATGTCATCTTAGAAATTTCTTCCGAAGCCGCTAAACAATATCGTCACAAATTTATTGCTCTTGATGCTCTTGTTTTTACCAATTTAGCACCAGAACATATTGATTCTCATGGCTCTTATGATAAATATTTGGAAGCTAAATTAAGTATTACTCACGCCTTAGAAAAATCCAATAAAAAAGGGAAAATTATCGTCGCTAATATTGATGATAAGGAAGGACATAAGTTTTTGAATATAAAAGTTGAGAAGAAAGTTCCTTATTCTCTCAAGGATGGCGAGCCGATCATTTGTCATGATAATGGCGTAGATTTTGTCTGCGAGGAAATAAAAATCCAATCCAAACTGCCGGGAAAATTTAATGTTTACAATATGCTAGCAGCCGTAGCTTATGCTCGGGCCTTAGGAATAACCATGGAATCAATAAAAGCTGGCTTGGAAAAAGTCACTGAAATAAAAGGCCGAGTCCAAAAAATAAAAAATGATTTAGGAATTGAAATAATTGTGGATTATGCTCACACTCCGGATTCTTTAACGGCTTTGTATGAAGCTTTTCCAAACAGAAAAAAAATATGTGTCCTAGGCAACTGTGGTGGTGGACGAGATAAATGGAAAAGAAAAGCCATGGCGGAAATCGCCGAAAAATATTGTGCTGAAATTATTTTAACCGATGAAGATCCTTATGATGATGATCCAAAAGAAATTGTGGAAGAAATGGCTAAGTGGATTAAAAACAAAAAGCCAAGAATAATAATGGACAGGAGAGAAGCTATTAAAGAATCTGTTCAGCTCGCCAAGTTTGCTTCGGATGAGCAAAATACTAAAACCGTCATTTTGATCACTGGCAAAGGCACAGACCCCTACATTATGCGTAAAAACGGTGTCAAAGAGCCTTGGAGTGATGCAACCGTTGTTGAAGAAATATGCCAGAATTACCCGAAGTAGAAACCATAAAAAGAGAACTACAAAAAGTTTTGCATGGAAAAACAATCACGGGCGTGGATATTTTGTGGCCCAAAGTTATTTCCCCTACTTTTGTAAATACCTTTAGAAAAATTGTCATCGGTCAAAAGATTAAGAAATTAGAAAGACGGGCCAAAATGCTTTTGGTTTATTTAACCGAACAAAATGACAAAGCCACGCTTTGTCTCGTTATTCACTTAAAAATGACCGGACAACTTATTTTTGTGCCCCTCCAAAAAGGCGGGCAAGCAAAAAATAGAAAAATAATTACCGGCGGACACCCCACCCCTGATATTCAAATTCCCGGCAAGCATACTCGCCTATTTTTTACTTTTACCGATGGCAGTAAACTTTATTTTAATGACTTGCGTAAATTTGGTTGGGTAAAAATACTGGATGATAAATTAAAAAACCACCTCCTGACAAAAATTGGCCTTGAACCCCTATCTAAAACTTTCACCATGGTGAATTTAAAAAAGATATTAGAAAGATATCCAAACCGAACAGTAAAACAAGTTCTTTTGGATCAGCAATTGATCGCCGGTCTGGGTAATATTTATGCCGATGAAAGTGCTTTTCTCTCCAGCTTATTACCGATGCGAAAAACAAAAACTCTGAAAGAAAAAGAAATAGTAAATTTACATAAAAATATCATTGCTATTCTCAAGTTCGCTATTAGTAAAAAAGGCACTTCTTCTCGAAACTATCTTCGGAGCAATGGACAAAAAGGTGGCTTTGTCCCCTACCTTAAAGTCTATGGCCGAACTGGTGAGCCTTGTAAAAAATGCAAAGCGCCAATTAAAAAAACTAGACATGCCGGCCGAGGCACGCATTTTTGCCCCACTTGTCAAAAATAACTTTTTCCTTTAGGATACCCTTCTATGAATATTCACGAAGATTTTTTATGGCTACTCAAGATCGCTTTTGTTCTGTATTGTCTATGGTTTATTTGGGGTGGACCAGCGAGGATAGAACAAAGCATTGCTCAAGATAAAATTAACGCCACCGCCTCCATTTATCATCCCAAAGTTTACACTCAAACTATTATTTTGAGATAATTAAACATTCAAAATTCGGAACAAAGCCACGCCAAAGGCCACGGAGACATTGAGAGATTCTTTTTGGCCGAGCATGGGAATTTCCGCTACCATATCCGCTAAAGCTAAAACTTCTGGAGATATTCCCCTCACCTCCTCCCCTATAACAAAAACCACTTTGTCTTTTTTATTTAATTTAATCTTTTTATAATCTACAGACTTTTTTGACTGTTCAATAGCAATTATTTTATAATCATCTTTTTTTAGCTTTTTGATTGCCGACAGAATATCCTTTTTGTAAGTCCAAAACACACTTTTCTCCGCTCCCAAAGCTACTTTAGCAATATCTGATCTGCTTCGTCCAAAACGATCTACTGGTGTTGGTGTGGTCCCCGTCAAAATAATGCTTCTAATAGCTAAAGCATCGGCGGTCCGAAAAATAGATCCCACATTATGAGTACTTCTAACATTGTACAAAATTACTATTATCTGCATCTTTTTATACTATATGTTATAATATCAATATGCAAACATTTAATATCTTCCCCGAATTGTTTACTTATTCTCTCATCGCTCCTCTAATCTTAAGAGTCGTTGCTGGTTTTGTTTTCTTTAATCTTGGTTCTTTAAAATTAGGTAAAGAAAAAAATGGTTGGATTAATTCTCTTCATATCTTAGGCGTCAAGCCGGCCGGATTTTTTGCTGGTCTTCTTGGTGTAGCGGAAGCTCTTGGTGGTCTCTTACTCATTGTCGGTGCTTATACCCAAATCACTGCCCTCATCCTTGCCGTAATTTGTGTCAGTGAACTTTTAATAGAGTATAAAGAGGAATCCATTTTAAAAAGAGATATGGTTTTTTATCTCCTGCTCGCCAGTATTTGTGTTTCTCTTCTTCTCACCGGTGCTGGTCTCTTGGCGGTAGATATCCCCGTGTTGTAATAGACAAATAAGCTTTTTCTTGTTATATTCTTTGAGTCCCTAAACCAATTTATTGGTCGGGCGAACATTAGAAATGTTTTAGCCGCCCATAGCTCAGCTGGTAGAGCAATTCCCTTTTAAGGAAGAGGTCCTCGGTTCGATCCCGAGTGGGCGGACCATATAAATACATGCTATAATTTATATATGGAAAATCTGTATTATTTATTATCTAATTTCATCATCTCTACTGATACTAAAATCATCCACCTCCTATATATTTCTCGCACAGATATGCTTGTAAATCTTTTCTATTTTATAACTTTATTTGCTGAATCAATAACCATCATAATCTTTTCCATAATCCTAAGTGTATTTCTGTGGATAAAGAGACAACATATTTACTTATTTTTTCTATGGTTTACCTTGATTATCGGTGAAGGTCTAACTTTTTTTGGTAAACACATATTTCAGAGAGAGCGCCCAGATATTTCTCTACAAGCCATCACCGAGGATTCCTTTTCTTTCCCCAGTGGACATGCCACCATAGTGATTCTTTTTTATGGCTTCTTAGTATATTTGATTATTAAAAAACAAAAATCCTTAAAAATCCAAATAATTACTCTTTTTCTTTTTATTGTAGCAGTCATCTTAATAGACTTCAGTCGTTTATATCTTGGAGTCCATTATCTAAGTGATGTCCTTGCTGGTAACTTAGTCGGGCTTATAACCTTGCTTTTATCAATTAGTATAATTGAATGGCTTGCTAAGCACCATAAGTAACGCCCCAAAGATAGTTAACAAAATATTTACAATCCCAAAATAAATTTTTCCAACGCCACGGCAAAATCAAGGTTGCCCCGATGGGCTTCGTGATACATTACAAAAAGTTTAGCAGACATTTCTTTTAATTTATTTTCACTATAATTCTTAGCATAATTTTTAGATTTGCTATAAACAAATGGCTTGAGTCCGGCTTCGCTCGCATCTTTTGATTTTAAAGCCAAAAGCATTGCTTTCACTTGCCAAAAAAAGATCGCCTGTACCTCTTCAGACGGCACGGCTTCGGACAAAGCTTCTTGATACAATGTCCAAAGCTGTTTTTTATTTTTCTCCCCCAAAGCATTAGCAAATTCAAAAAAATCTATCTTTTCTCCTTTTAAGGCTAATTCCTCTTTTTTATTTAATTTCTTTTCTGGTTTTTTAAACTCCTCCGTTTTTTGGGCATATTTTTTAAACTTTTCCAGTTCTTTTTTGTTTAAACTTTCTTCCCAAAAAACAAAAAAGTTTGGTGACTCGGCAGTTTCTTTTATTTTTTTAAGTAAAATTTCCGCTATTTCTTTTTCTTCACATAAATTATCTGCCAAAATAATAGAGCCGGAATAAAAAAGCCCTTGACTGGCGATTAATTCATCTAGTTTATTAGCGGAAAAATTCTCCGTGGTCAACTTAAAAAGTTCCGCTCCTGTGTGCTTCTTCTTGGCGGCTTCCACCGTCTTCCCCGCCATTCCCCGCGCCTTTATTTTGTCTGTCCCATAAAAAAGATATAACATATTTTTATACTCATACTTATACCATCTTGTCCATCTCCCCCCAATTGTCCCCCACTTTATAATCCACTTTACAAACCACACCTTTGGTTTTTTCTAAATCCACCACCGTTTCCATTATTTCTTTTATTTTTGGTGATACTTTTTCCACCAAATCAGCCGGCATTTCATAAACTAATTCATCATGTACTTGCAGTAGCAAGTTTACATCGCCCCCTCTCTTCCCCTCCAAATACTCCTCCACTTTTATCATTGCCAACTTTATAATATCCGCCTCGGTTCCTTGAATGGGCGCGTTAACCGCCATTCTCTCCGCCATTGCTTTAATGAAAGGTAATTTAGAGTTAATACCCTCAAAATATCGACGACGACCAAACAAAGTTTCTGTATAACCACTCAGCACTGTTTCCGCCTTAACCGAATCCAAATATTTAGCCAAACCACTAAACTTGGCAAAATAATCATCATAAAACTTTTGGGCTTCAGCACGATCCGTTCCCAGATTTTGTTTGAGAGCCGTTACCCCCATCCCATACATAATACCAAAATTTATCACTTTAGCTTTTCGACGCATTTCCTTGTCCACTTTATCAAGTGGAACACCAAAAACTTCCGATGCCACGGCCGTATGCACATCTTCCCCCTTCCTAAAAATTTCTAACAGTTTTTCATCACCTGAAAGAAAAGCCGCAATTCTAATTTCAATTTGTGAATAATCAAAAGCCACTAATTTATTCCCCTCTCCCGCCCTAAAAGCTTTTCGTACTTCTATTCCCAAATCACTTTTGTTAGGAATATTTTGTAAGTTCGGATCTTGTGAAGACATCCGGCCTGTTGTGGTTCCCGTCTGTAAAAACTTGGCATGTAAACGACCATCCTCTGCCACCATCAATGGAATATTATCAATATAAGTAGAAAGTATTTTTTGTAACTCCCGATACTCTAAAATAAGAGGGATGATGGGGTCCAAATCCCGCATTTTTTCTAATTCTGATTCTTTAGTAGAAATCTTACCACCGGCGGTTTTTTTCTGATTTTTAGCCTTTAAACCCATTTTAACAAACAAAACTTCTCCCATTTGCTTTGGTGAATTAATATTAAATTCGCTGCCCGATAAAGCCCAAATTTTCTTTTCTAATTCAGATAAAATTTTATGATTATCCACGGACAATTTTTGCAAAATTTCTTTGTCTACCACTACCCCCTTTTCTTCCATTTTTTTTATAATCGGAATAAGCGGTTTTTCAATTTTTTCAAAAACATAGTCCAACTTTTTTCTTTTTATTTCTTCTAGAAAAAAAGTTTCAGCTTCTTTCAAATCTTTCTTCCCCGACAAATTTAAAATATCTTCCACGGTTGGATCGGTAATAGTGGAATTAATAAGCCAAAGGGCAATTTGTGTTTCTTTCAGCTCTTCTTCATTTAAATTTCCCGAGGAGAGACCTTCCAAAGCTAAGGACTCACCTCTGAAAATTTCTGCTGACGGGGTGGTCTGGGTGAGGTTGTCTTTCTTCCCCAACAATTCTTTCAATCTCGTCCCTAATGTTCTAAATTCCAAATCACTCCACACTTTCATTATTTTTTCTTCTGCCAAATTTTCCAACCAAGTTTTAGTTGAAATTTCAAAATTAATGGTTGCGTCACGCCTAATCGTTCCCAGCATCTTGGAAAATTGTGCCTCTTCCTCTCCTTCTTCCAAAAGTTTCACGATTCGGTCGGTGATTCCCACTTTCTTAAATTCTTCCTTTCCATTTTTAGATTTTAATTTTTTATAAATATCCTCTATTCCACCAAAATTTTGTATTAAAATTCCCGCAGTTTTTTCCCCGATTCCTTTGATGCCGATAATATTATCGGATGGATCTCCACGCAAACCTTTATAATCGGGCAAAAGCTTCGGAACAAAACCAAACCGTTCTACCACCGCTTTTTCATTATAAATAATAGTATCTTTAATTCCCTTTTTTAAAGTATACACCCGCACCCGATCAGCTACCACCAGTTGTAAAGTATCCATATCCCCCGAAGCAATCACAATATCAATTCCCGGACAAGGACGGTACTTGTCCGGTTTCAACACATTTTCGACTATAGTGCCAATAATATCATCCGCTTCAAAGCCCGCTTTGTCATAAATAGGAATATTAAAGGCTTCAAAAATCTCCCGAGATTTTTTTAATTGTTCCACCAGTTCATCATCCGTTTTGGCCCGACCGGCTTTATAATCTTTATAAGCTTCATGACGATAAGTGGGCTTGGGTAAATCATAACAAGCAATAATATAGTCCGGCTTCAAATCACCAATAATTTTTAAAAGCATTGTAGACAAACCATATAAAGCCCCCGTGGGCATCCCTTTACTTGAGACAAAATCCGGTAAGGCGTGATAAGCCCGGTGAATAATCGCATGAACATCAAGTAGTACTAATCTTTTATTTATCTTGGCCATTAAGGGAATTATAACATATCTAAAATTCTATCTCCCGTTCGTTTTCACTGACAAATTTAAAATTTATTTTGATTATATCCGTAGGTAAAATATCCGCCACCCGTTCCGGCCATTCAATCAAAATGAGATTGTTTGGATCTTTTTTCATCTCTTCAAATTTTAAACTCAATAATTCTTTTCCCGAGTCCAAACGATAGGCATCAATATGAATTAATTTATTAAAATTAATTTTTTCGTCTAATAAATAAAACTTCTCCAGAACAAAAGTTGGGCTAGTCATCACTTCTTGAACTCCAAGTAGTTTACCTAGAGCTTGCGTAAAAGTGGTTTTACCCGAACCAAGGTCACCAAATAAACCAACGATAACAGCCTGATTGGTATGAGTATTAGTATAGGTATGAGCAGAAATTTTATTTAAAAATTCTTGAGCAATTTTTTCCGTCTCTTTTAAACTTTTACTTATCATCTGACAATACTAATATATAAATATATTAAAAACAAACTATCCAAGGCCAGACCTTGGTTTTTGATGATGTGTGGTGTAATATATTATTTAAAATTAAAAGCAGGCGAGCAAGGGAATCATCCCTCGCCCGCCTGTTGTTCCCTCCCTCCTTACTTCACTACTTCACTGGGTCCGGCGAGTTTGAGTAGATAACCACCGGCTCCGGACCTTGAAGCACCTTCCTCACTGAAGTTGTGGGCGTTTTGGCTACCACCCCCTCAGACTCAGGACCTTGCAACCGATACTCCTCCAGAAGAAGACCGAGCTCGTTGAGGCGATTCTCCAACTCCTCGGTTTTTTTACTCGACTCGACATCTCGCACTTGTTGCTCCAGAGAGCAGGCTAGTGCCCAGACACCCTCCGTTTCTTTGGCCTCCTCTGCCTCAAGGTTCTGAACCCGTTGGTTCAACGCATGAACTAGTTCCTTGAGACCCTCTATCTGCTTGACGATCTCCTCTGCCCCAGCATCACTGGGCTTTTCTTCGAGATCCCGCAACCGCTGGTCCATGTCATAGACATCCCTCTTGTGATCTTTCACCAGATTGCCCACCCGAAAATGTGCGAAGATGGCCACAATCCCGACTACTGCCACTACCACCGCCATCATCACCACTGATACCACCGCGATTCTGACATGCTTCGGATCCATTCTCGAACCCTACCTTTCTTTCTGTTTCCTGTTTTTCTACCTCGTTTGGAACTAAAACCTCTACCTAATATTATACACCCGTAGGATTTATTTGTCAAATAGAAAACGCGTTCGGGGGGTTACGAACCCCGAACGCGTTTGATGACTAGTGGCCAGCTCCTTACTGGCCGTGATGATTATTGGGGCACTCCGGTTCCTCAACCTGTGGTTGGCGCATAATTTTGGTGTAATCCCCACCATAGAGGCGCCACTCCTTGGCCTCCGGATGCCAGAAGAACAACTGGGTGTTCGGTGGCAACACGCCACCTTTCCATGTGTGATACTTCTGGCAAGATGGGCACAACAGGTGCAACATCAACTTGACCCGACCGCCAGCTTGAGCCTGCGGTTGCGGTACCGATTGCGCTGGCTGTTGCTGGATCAATACTGTCGCCTGCTGAGCCGTCTGCACCACTTGCGGTGGCAACAGGCCACCGACATCCGGTGCCGGAATTACGACCGGCGTCACATAGGACGGGGACGAATGGCGCACCACGCGAGTGACATGGCCCGACGACACTCTCCTCGGACAGCAACACCCCGTTGCCATCACCGCCATCACTGCCACTACCACGACTCGCACAACTTGTCTCGTCTTCATGGTCCACTCCTGTCTTTCTGCTTGTTTTCTACTTTGTACTAAACCCGAACTCTTTTACTATTATACACCCAAACATATTTTTTGTCAAGCTAATTTAGTTGCACATAGCTTTTCTTATAAGAAATAACAATATAGGCAATCCAAGCACTAAAGAAAGCGAGGATACCCATAAAGAAATATAGTTTTAGATTGTCTACCAAACCAGTATAAGGAACTTGACTTAAATAGACAGAAGAAGCCACCGCTGGTTGATAAGTTTCATTATAAGCCAAAATCCTTGGCTCATATGTCTCACGATAAGAGTGATATCTCGGTGTAATATCTGATTCATAAGTTTCATTATATGAATAAACAATAGGACTTACATTAGTATTAGTCACAACAGTATCGTGATTTTTTACTTTATATGTTGGGCCATAAGAATAGCCTGAACCACCACCAATAATTGAACCATAACCATAATATGAATTATCATAATAATAATCATCGTAATAGTAATAATCGTCATAAGTTGGGGTACTGTCATAAATATAAGTATAGTCTGGGATAGCATCATAACCATAGTCATAAGTCACCGCTGTATCATAACCATAGGTGTAATTAGAATCATCATAACCATAAGAATAGTCCGGAGTAGTAGCCGTATCATAGCCATAGTCATAGGTTGAACCATTGTCGTAACCGTAGTCATAATTAGAAGATGTATTATCGTAACCATAACTATAAGTTGAAGCATCATCATAACCGTAATCATAGTTAGAAGCATTATCATAACTATAGTCATAAGTTTGGGCAGTATCATAGCCGTAATCATAATTTGGAGTACTATCATAACTGTAATTATAATCAGAAGAAGTATCGTAGCCATAAGTGTAATTAGAATCATCATAGCCATAGGAATAGTCAGAAGAAGAATTGTAACCATAGTCATAAGTTACAGCCGTATCATAACCATAGTCATAAGACTGAGCGTTTACAAATACTGGAGTGATAATATAAAATATAAAAACCAAAAACACTAGCAAAATACTAGCTATAAAAAAGTTAATATTAGAAATGTAATTTGTGGTTTTTTTCATCTTTTTAATCAAAATAAATAACACCTACTATTATACACCCAAACATATTTCTTGTCAAGCGTTAGACCAAAGTGCTTTTATGTTACAATATTCTCTATGACTGATTTTTCTAATGAAGAAAAACAAGAAAAGCGCCTCGCCGAACTTCGAAAAAAGGAAGAAGAAGATATTGTTCGCATTTTAGCGGCTAGATATGATCTCAATTTTATTGATTTAAAACCTATTCCTATTAATACTGACGCCCTGCGTCTGATTCCAGAAGAAAATGCTCGTGAAGCCAAAATGGCCGTCTTTGACAAAGTAGGTAAAAAAATCCAAATAGCGGTCTTCTCACCAAAAAATGAAAAGGCTGTAATTATTTTAAATAAATTAGAAACCGATGGTTATAAATTACAAATCAGTATGGCCACCACGGCCAGTTTGGAAAAAGCATGGGACCGTTATCATGATCTCTCCTATGCGGTAAATACCACTGCCGGTACTTTTGATATTTCTACTGAACAAGTGACGGATTATATGAGCAAAATTAAAAAGATTGCTGATGTGTCAATTATTATCAAAGAAATTTTAGCCCTTAAAAAAGCTTATAAAATTTCCAAAATGATGGAAGCGATGATTGCTGGTGCCTTAGCTTTATCCGCTTCTGATATTCATGTGGAGCCGGAAGAAAAATATGCCCGCATCCGTTTCCGTTTGGATGGAGTCTTAATAAATGTCTTTGACTTTGACCAAGAAACTTATGAACTGCTTCTGTCCCGCATCAAATTATTATCGGGGATGAAATTAAATATAAAAAATTCCGCTCAAGATGGTCGCTTTAGTGTAAAGATTTTAGACAATGATATTGAAATTCGTTCTTCTGTCCTACCCGGTGCTTACAATGAGTCCGTAGTGATGAGACTTTTAAATCCTAAGTCTATTGCAGTGCCCTTAGAAGAATTAGGTATAGAAAAAAGAACATTAGATACTTTACTTGAACAAATAAAAAAACCTACCGGTATGCTTTTAATCACTGGCCCTACCGGCTCTGGAAAAACCACTACCCTGTATGCTTTTATGAAAAAAATAAATTCCCCCGATGTAAAAATAATCACCATTGAAGATCCCATAGAATACCACTTACCCGGCGTGGTTCAAACTCAAGTGGATGAGGAAAAAGATTATACTTTTCTTTCTGGTTTGCGTTCCGCTTTACGTCAAGACCCAGATGTAATAATGGTGGGAGAAATCCGTGATAGTGAAACCGCCACTATTGCCATCAACTCCGCTTTGACTGGTCACCTGGTTTTTTCCACCTTACATACCAATACTGCCGCTGGGGCTTTCCCTCGTTTGATTGACCTCGGTGTTAATCCAAAAATTATTTCATCAGCCGTAAATACAGCTATGGCACAGAGGTTACTTCGTAAACTTTGTGTTAATTGTAAAATTGAAGTAGAACCAACGGCTGAAGAAAAAAAACTTATTGAAAAAACCCTAGCTTCAATCAATGACAAAACTTATTTGAACAATATTCAGACCCAAAAAGTTTGGCAAGCCGTTGGCTGTGAAAAATGTCACGGCACTGGCTATAAAGGGCGGTTAGCAATTGCGGAAATAATCCTAATGAGAAAAGAATTGGAAGAAATTCTCATCAAAAATCCCTCCGAAAGAGAAATAAAATCTGCTGTTTCTTCCCAAAATCTTTTGGATATGAAACAAGATGGAATTTTAAAAATTTTACAAGGCATAAGTTCTATTTCCGAACTTGGTCGAGTGATTGACATTAAAACCGAAGAGGACTAAGATAAAAAAAGAGAGAAATAATTTCCAGAAGATAAATCTCTAAGCAATACTTTTAATATAAATACCAAAAGTTAAATAAGTCTTAAAGGATAGGTCTCGCAAATCACCCGAAGGTGTGAACCAGACCGTCCTCCGCGAAAAATTCGTAAACCGCGCAAACGATCCAATTGCTTAGAGATTTATATTCTGGAAAAGAACGAAAAAAAGCCCCGCAAATCACTAAAAGGCTTCTCTAAGTAGCTTAGCATAAAACAAAAAGTATGTCAAGCAAAAATAAAGATTCTTTAACTAATTCACCAAAAAACCAAGAAACAAGCCAAGATAATGGCCGGCCCAACAAAACGGAAGGCGATGTTAATTTTCTTGACCAAACATTAAGACCCGCGGTTTGGAAAGATTACATTGGCCAAAAAAATATCAAGGATAATTTACATATTTTATTGACAGCCGCGGCGCAAAGAAAACACCCACCCGAACATTTGCTCTTTTACGGTCCGCCTGGACTAGGAAAAACCACTCTGGCTCACTTAATTGCCAAAGAAACACGGGCCCAGCTCAAAGCTACTTCTGGTCCAGCCATTGAAAAAGTCGGTGACCTGGCTTCCATTCTCACTAACCTCTCCCCTGGTGATATTTTATTCATTGATGAGATCCACCGACTAAATAAAGCGATTGAAGAAGTGCTTTACCCAGCCATGGAATCCGGTTCTTTGGATATTATCATTGGCAAAGGCCCGTCCGCGCGTACCATTCAGCTGGATCTGCCCCCTTTTACTTTAATTGCCGCCACCACTCGTATCGCTCTCCTTTCCGCTCCCCTCCGTTCCCGTTTTTCCGGTGGAGTTTTCAAATTAGAATTTTATACTAATGAAGAGATAGAAGAAATTATTAACCGCTCGGCTAAAATACTCGGTGTGGAGATTGCCCACGAAGCTAAAACGGAAATCGCCAAGCGGAGTCGCTTTACTCCCCGTACTGCTAACTATTTATTAAAAAGAAGTCGGGACTTGGCTCAAGTGAGAGAAAGTGAACTATCAAAAGAAACCGTGATGGAAGCGTTAAGCTTGCTCGGAATTGACGAGGTAGGGCTAAATTCTGCCGACCGTGCTTTACTCACTGTAATTGAAGAAAAATTTAATGGCGGGCCCGTCGGCCTCAATACCCTCGCTGCCGCCCTATCTGAAGAACAAGCCACCATTGAAGATGTTTACGAACCATATTTGCTTCAGCTCGGCTTTTTGGAGCGCACTTCCCGTGGCCGTACCATTACCGAACGCGCCAAACAACATCTGCATTTGAAAAATTCACCCGAAAAAAAGTTATTCTGATAAATTTTGGCGGGTAAAAATAAACTTTTATAAGAGTAAAATTAAAAATAACTTTATGAGTGGACATAGTAAATGGTCAAAAGTAAAAAATAGAAAAGCTGTGACGGATGCCGTT
>Ga0208375_1003000_pt1 | contig 14949 bp, 12 predicted proteins | sample RifOxyD1_FD_184038 | JGI IMG/M metagenome (GOLD analysis project Ga0208375, IMG submission 184038) | Soil microbial communities from Rifle, Colorado - Rifle Oxygen_injection D1 (SPAdes) | ecosystem: Environmental > Terrestrial > Deep subsurface > Rock core/Sediment | place: Rifle, Colorado... | reverse complement strand
ACCGGTGTCGAGAAATTATTGACCCACGTCAACTAAACTCTCGCGCCAATGATACTTATGACACACATTTTTTCTCCGGCCCAACACACTCCACGTGTTGGGCCTCTTTTTATTGACAAATTAAGCTATCTTGGCTATAATCAGGCTTGATTTTAATATAAATATATTTATGAAAGTAGATAAAAAAGATTTAGGTAAAAGCCAAGTGGAATTAAGCATTGAAGTGCCATTGGAAGAGTTTGATGAACACTTGAAAAAAGCTGCTACCAGACTCGGTCAAAAAAGTACTATCCCCGGCTTTCGCCCAGGTAAAGCTCCTTATGAAAAAATAAAAGCTAAAGTTGGTGAAATGAATATTTATCAAGAAGCTTTAAGTGATATCATCAACCATTCTTTTTTTCAAGCTGTCACCCAAGAGAAATTAATTACCATTGGTGAACCAGATATTAAGATCGAGAAATTAGCCCCAGGAAACCCAGTCGTTTATATCGCTACTGTCATGCTGCTACCAAAAGTGACTTTGGGTAATTGGCAAGAAAAAGAGATTAAAACAACGGAAGTAAAAATCAGCCAAGAAGATACAAATAAAACTATGGACGAGCTAAAGCGCATGCGTGCTAAAGAAGTTTTAGTTGATCGTGTTGCTCAAATGGGAGATAAAGTTGTGATGGACTTTGAAGTATCCATGAACAAAGTAGTACTAGAAGGTGGCGTCAGCTACAAACATCCTTTGGTTTTAGGTGAAGGTCGCATGGTGCCAGGCTTTGAAGAAAAATTAGTTGGAGCTAAAGCGGGAGATGAGCTAGAATTTGATCTTACTTTTCCGGAAAATTATTATCAAGCAAGTCTAGCTAAAAAAGAAGCTCACTTTAAAATAAAGGTTTTGGAAGTTTTTACCAGAACTTTACCAGAACTTAATGATGAATTAGCTAAAGAATTTGGTTTCGAAAATTTAGTGGCTCTAGAAAAACAAATTAGTGATAATATTTTGAAAGATAAACAAAATAAAGCGCAACAAAAAATCGAAGCAGAAGTCATGGAAAATTTAGTGAAGACTGCTACAATAGATGAAGTGCCAGAGAAATTAATTCACAATGAAGTTCATAAAATGATTAGTGAATTAAGATACGATCTAGAAAACCAAGGTTTGGAAATGCCTAAATATCTAGAGTCCATCAAAAAGACGGAAGACGATTTGCATCATGATTTTGAAAAACCAGCTATCCAAAGAATTCAAGCTACATTGGCTTTAAAAACTTTAGCGGAAAATGAAAAAATTTCTGTCACTGAAGAAGATATCGATGCAGAAATCAAAACTCAAGAAGCTCAAACTAATCCAGAAAACTCTAAAATTGATTTCAAAGATCCACGCTATCGTCAATATTTAAGTAATGTTTTGCTCAACCAAAAAGTCTTAAAATTTATGACCGATAAAGTGGTTAAATAAAAATTTTCTAAAATACCCCCGCCGAAGGCGGGGGTATTTTTATCGGATTTTATAGCGCATCTTGGCACAAGAAGTATTTTAAAAAAATTTATAAAAAATACACATTTAAATTAGTCTTGACAAATATGGCAGTTATGCTATTCTAAATTTAGAAAAATCATCCAAAGCCCTCCTTTATTGGAGGGTTTTGTGATTCTCTAAAACTTCCATTCTTCTTTAAACCAATTAAACCACATGAACTGATCCGAACTTTCAATAATTTCTCTAGCTATATGGTTGCGAGTAGAAATAGCTAAAACTTTTTTGCTATGTTTTTGTAAATATTTAATTAAAGCTGTAAAGTCACTGTCCCCACTTAATAACACAGCCGTATCATAAGTAGCTAGATTATCTATCATATCAATCGTTAATTCAACATCACAATTACCTTTATATAGATTATGCCCATCTTTTAACTTAATTACTTTTACTTCTTTGACTATCATCTTAAAGCCTTTACGAGCAAGCATCTCTAATAAATTAGCTTGACCTTGATTTTCTTTATCAGTTGAGTAATAAAAATAAATATCTACTAACTTAGAATTTTTCTTAAAATATGCCTGTAGCTTTTTATAGTCTATTTTCCAGCCTAAATCTTTGAGACAATAAATAACGTTGGCTACATCTATAAAAACAGCTACCCTGCCATATTCTGACCAATTTATTAGCTTATTCTTCATATTGAGATAATAACTTAAACAAACACATTTGGCAACTATTTTTTTATTTTGCTTAAATCTGCTAAGATAAGTCTATGGAAAATAATCAACCATTAGCTGATATTTTAAGGCCTAGCCAGCTCAATGACTATGTCGGTCAAGAGCATATTTTGGGCCCAGGCAAAATACTAGAGCAAATGCTTAAACACCAAAGTTTGAGTTCTTTGATATTTTGGGGACCACCAGGAGTAGGTAAAACTACACTGGCACAAATAATCGCTAATAATATCCAGGCAAAATTTATCGCCTCTTCAGCGGTTTTAATCGGAGTGGCTGATATCAAAAAAATCGCTCAAGTAGCTGCTCAAGATTTAGAATTTTTTAAAACTAAAACCATTTTATTTTTAGATGAAATTCATCGCTTCAACAAAGGTCAACAAGATGTCTTGTTGCCTTATGTGGAGCGAGGCACTTTGATTTTGATCGGTGCGACCACTGAAAATCCATCTTTTTCTTTGAACTCCGCTTTGTTATCTCGCTGTCGCGTGCTGACTCTCAAATCCTTAAGTGATTTAGATTTAGCTAAAATCTTAAAGCGAGCTTTGAGTGATAAAAAATTTGGTCTAGCGGAAAAGAAAATAAAAATAAATAAAAAAGCCAAGAGTATGTTGATCGACTTTGCTGGTGGTGATGCTCGCAGTTTATTAACGGCTTTAGAGATTGCCGTTGTCGGCAAAAATAATAGCACACTCAAAGAAGAAGATATCAAAGAGGCCATTCAAAGCTCAATTTTGTATTATGATAAAAATGGTGAAGAGCATTATAATATAATTTCTGCTTTACATAAATGTTTGCGTGACTCTGATGCTGATGCCGCTCTGTATTGGCTAGCACGTATGCTCGAAGCTGGCGAAGATCCTTTATATATAGCGAGACGCTTGATTCGCTTTGCTTGTGAAGATGTCGGTATTGCTGATAGTCATGCTTTAGTGGTGGCAGTGGCCGCCAAAGACGCCTTGCATTTTATCGGACTCCCAGAAGGCAAGTTAGCCCTTGCTGAAACAGTGGTCTATTTAGCAAAAACTAAAAAATCTAACGCTCTCTATACTGCTTACACTCAAGCCGCCGCAGACGCACAAAATACCAGTACTTTAGGCGTGCCTTTAGTTTTGAGAAATGCCCCAACTAAACTAATGAAAGAATTAGGCTATGGAAAAAACTATAAATACGCACCCGATGCAAAAGCGGAAGAGATAAAAAATCAGCAACACTGGCCAGATAAAATGCCTCCAAAAAAATATCTTTAAAAATCTTTACAAGCTATTTAAAAACTGCTAGGGTAAAGAGGAAACATAAACTGCTCATTGTCAGAATGGAGGCTCAAGGTGCCTGAAAACAAGTCGAACAAAAAAGCGCTTGGTTCCTATACGACTTATCTCTGTGAATTGCGCTGGTTATTAATTCACCGCGACAGCATAGTTGAAGACCATCTGATCAATGATCTTCGCCACTATGCTTTCCGTACCTACTTTCAACCCAGCGAAGACATACGGGTGATTCTAGGCACGCTTAGTGTTAATGAACTGATCAAAATTGCTTTCTTGGAATTGCGCTACTTGGCTGATCTATCAGATCATGGGACCGTCTCTGTCCCAGCGGTGCTAAACACCTGGTTGGAACTCAATGGTCCATGGTTTATCAAGGCCTTCGCATCACTATGCGAAGAAAAGCCGAGCTGGAGGCTCGATGAGCTACAAGAAGCACTAGAACTCGCACTGGAGCCACATGATGCTGTCGCATCTGCATCTTGAGCACTGACTCTCGTGCCGCCCTTGGGTACGAGAGTTTTTTTATTTAAAAATTTAAGCTATAATATAGCCATGCAAAAACTTGCTGTCATCGCTGATGTCCATGACAATTTAGTCAATCTACAAAAAGCTTTAAGCTACATCAAAAAAGAAAAAGCTGAATATTTAATTTCTTTAGGAGATCTGCAAAGTTTAGAAGCTTGGCAGATCTTAGATGAACTAGAGCTCCCGGTTTGGGCGGTAATGGGTAATGCCGATAAAGATATTATTGGTGAAAAAGATTTGCGAGCTACTTTAAAAAATATTCATTTTTCTGCCAATGTCGCAACGGTAGAATTAGCCAAGCAAAAAATTATTTTTGGACATTACCCAGAAATTATTAAAAAAATAATTTTAAATTATCCAGATAAATATAATCTCGCTTTAGCTGGACATACACACTTACCATGGGAAGAAAAAATTGGCTCAACTAAACTTCTGAATCCTGGTAACATTGCCAACATCCGCTGTGCACCAACTATGGCCATTATAGATTTAGAAAACTTGAAAGCAAAATTAATCTTATTAAATGAACTAAAAAATTAAACAAAAAACAGCCTTTTTACAAGCTGAATCTTGGTGGTACCGGCGATCGGACTTGAACCGATACGACCAAAGGTCACAGGATTTTAAGTCCTGCGTGTCTACCAATTTCACCACGCCGGCATGGAGCGAGTGACCGGACTCGAACCGGCGACCTTTTCCTTGGCAAGGAAACGTTCTAGCCAACTGAACTACACTCGCATGTAAAAAATATTAAATTTGCCCTTAAAGTACATTTGCGATAACTATAAATTTTTGCCAACTGCCACCGCCTTTGGCGGGGTCCCGCCTTTCTGGCGGGAAACTACACTCGCAATTTAAATAAGAACATAAGTATTATACTGAAAAATAGATAAAAGTCAACCCCACTTCTGTGGGGTTGGTTTTAAAATTTAATGCTTTATCCACATTTTTGACCATAGAAAAAAACCCTTGCTTGTGCTACAATAATCTTCCCGCTTAAAAATTAAAATAAAAAAATAATTTATGGAGCATCTTATTATTGCCAGTCCTTTGATCTTTGGGCTCTTAACTAGCCCTATCTTCCACAAATCATTTAGCCAGGCTCTTAGTTGCCGACTAAATAAAAAACACCACCACAATCTTCGACAATACGGCCTTTAAAGACTTGAAAAATGCCGACAAATCTGCTAAATTAAAGACGTCTTTATGGCCACGTAGCCAAGTGGTAAGGCAGAGGTCTGCAAAACCTTTATCGCCGGTTCGATTCCGGCCGTGGCCTCCATTCGACTCAATTCTGCTTCGCAGAATTTCGCTCATGGTCTTCGACCACCCTAACTATTCCAAAATACTAGGTCGAATGTCCTGAGCGAGCATAGCGAGTCGAAGGACTGGTATATAAATAAGCTATAAAAGCTTGTTTTTTTACGCCTCAATAATTTCTATAAAATTGAGCGGAATCCCGCTCGGCGTATGCCGAGGCGGGGAATTTCTTTATTTTCTCCCCCAAAAATGCTAAAATCAGCTTATGAACAAAGAACAAGCAAAACAACAAATTCAAAAACTCGTTGATAAATATCAAAGAGTTCTAGAAACGGAAAAAATTAAATCATACAATGAGGCCCAAACTCGAAATGAATTTATTGAGCCCTTATTTGAATCACTTGGTTGGGACATGAGAAATCTTATAACTGATAATGAGGTGACAACCGAAGAAAGTGTTTCTGGTGGGAGAGTTGATTTAGCCTTTCGCTTTAATAACATTCCTGTTTTATTTTTAGAAGCTAAAGCTATGAAAGTTAATCTAGATGAGCTGAAATGGGCTGAACAAGCAATTAATTATAGCTGGAACAAAAGTGTTACATGGGCTGTTCTGACTGATTTTGAAAGTATTAAAATTTTTAATGCTGAAGTGCCTCTTAAGAGTATCCGCGAAAATCTATTTATTGAACTAAGTTGTCTGAATTTTATAGAACGATTTGATCAACTTTGGCTTTTATCAAAAGAAGGTTTTGAACAAAAACTTTTAGATAAAGAAGGCGAAAAATGGGGTAAGCTCACCAAAAGAAAACAAGTTGGCGAAAAATTGTTTGAAGATTTGATGTCTTGGCGCCTACTACTCACAAATAATTTTAAAAAAGAAAACCACTTAAGCGCCGAAGAATTAGATGAGGGCGTACAAAGAATTTTAGACCGCTTAATTTTTATCCGCACCGCTGAAGATAGAAAAATTGAACCAAATATTTTACTAGGAATTTCTAGAAATAGTAAACCCCACCTATATCAACAACTAACAACAATTTTTCGTGACTTTGATAACGGTTTTAATTCAAAGTTATTTGCCCCTCACTACTGTGAAGAGTGGCAGATAAATGATGAAGCTATTGCCGAAGTTCTGAAAGGTTTATATGAAACAAAAGATGGCTATCGTTATGATTTCTCTGTAATTTCTGCTGATGTTTTGGGTGGAATCTATGAACAATATCTTGGCCTTGTTTTAGAAAAATCAAAAAAGAAGTCTGAAGCCACTAAAGAAGACAAAAAAAGAAAATCGCAAGGCATTTACTACACGCCAAAATATATCGTCGAATACATAGTCAAGGAAACTTTAGGAGAAATTTTAGCAAAAACTAAACTAAAAGATTTAAAGAATATTAAGATATTAGATCCAGCCTGTGGTTCGGGCTCATTCTTAACAGCTGCTTATGACACAATTCTCAATACTCTTGAAAAACAAACATCACAAACATCACTTTTTACTAAATTTGATATTTTAAAAGAAAATATCTTTGGCGTTGATCTTGATGTTCAGGCGGTAGAAATTGCCCAACTCAATCTTTTGCTCAAAGTTTTGTTTCAAAAAACAAAACTCCCAACACTTCAACACAATATCCGTTCTGGCAATTCGCTGATTTCTGGAAATGCCGAAAAACTGGAAAAATATTTTGGAACTAATTTTCGCGAACAGAGAGCTTTTAACTTTGAGGATGAGTTCAAAGACGTTTTTCATCAGGGTGGCTTTGATGTAATCATCGGCAATCCACCTTATGGTGCAGAAATACCAAAAATTCAGCAAGAATTTTTTAACAAAGCATATAATATCGGCTCAACAGATACCGCAATTTTATTTATAAAGAAGGCGTTTGACCTTTTAGAAGGTGACGGAAAATTGGGGTTCATTGTTCCTAAGGCATTTTGTTTTGCTTCTAACTGGAAAAAAGTTAGAGAATATATTGAAAACTATATTGAAACGATCGTTGATTGCGGAAAAGTTTGGCACGAAGTAAAGCTGGAACAGGTTATATTTATTGCTCAAAAAGGAAAAAAGAGGAATTTTTATAATTCCGCTAAAATTATCGATAACCAGATAAAAATTATTGGTCGTGTTGATAAAAAAGATGCGAAGGAATTTGGCTTTTTCTTAAATGGAGTGTCGGAACAAGAAATTGAAATTGCTAAAAAAATAAAAAAGAAAGCAATAATGCTTAATGATATTGCCACTAACCAACGTGGCGCGATTTTGCAAAAATTTATCTCTGATGTTGGAGACAAAGAAGTAATTGGCGGAGCACAAGTGCAAAGATTTGGGGTTAATGGAATAAAGGGAAAAATTGATTCAAAAAAGATCGATAATAATCAAGCGTCTATAAAAAATAATTCTATTTTAGTACAAAGAATAGTCGCACATATAGAAAATCCAATTGACCATATAAAAATCACGGCCTGTGTCCCAGAAAATAAAAACTATATTATTGTTGATACAATCAACCAAATTACACTTAACGATGACATTGACCAATATGTCATTTGGTACTTATTAAATTCAAAGTTGATAAGCTGGTATGCTTACCGCTTTATTTTTGGCAAAGCGATTCGTACTATGCAATTTGACAATCCAACAACTGCACGTTTGCCGATTCCTAAAAATATCAAAGACAACCAACTAACTCTAGCAAAACCAATAAAAGAGTTATTTAAACTCAGTAAAGAGCTTCAAACAACTTCCGATAACACCGACAAACATAATTCGTTGAAGCGTGATATTGAAAAACTGGATCACGAAATCGACGAGATAATTTATAAACTTTATGGACTTACTAATGAAGAAATCAAAACCATTGAAAATACCAAAAAGTAAAATTTGGTATCAAACATTTGATGAAGTCGTACAAAATCCATACGACTATGAAAACCAGAAACTTTTTATTAAAGAGTCAAAAAGTTTACTAAATAAAATTTATAAGCTTTATGATTCTTATCAGTTAAAATTTCATCGTGATGATAAGTCTATTGAAAAATGCGTTTGGATGTTACAAATAGACGCTCTAGATACTCTGCGAGATTGTATATATTTAGTTGAAAAGAAAAAACACAGACTAGTTGGAAAAATGTTTAGAGATATAGTCGAGATACTTGATATTGCCCACTTAATAAAAGAAAAGCCAAATAAATACCTTACAAAATGGTATAATAATAAAATTATTTCTCACAGTGAGTATAGAGAATATTTAAAAGAAAAGAACGCAAGCGAAGCAAAAGAAAAAAGCAAAAGTTTTTATCAAAATTTATCGCAATGGACACATCACACTTATTTTATTCTCAAAAATTCCTACTCATTAGGGGAAAATGACATGTTTGTCTATGATGGCCACTATCCAAAGATTCTTGTTTTACCACAGACTATTTCTCAATATTTATTTATGCTTAATATTTTAATCAAAAAAATCATAAACGAGATGGATTATTCTAAATTATTTGATATAAATCAAATGGAATCTTTCAAAAAAAGTAAATTATTTAATTAATAAAATAAACAAAATACCAGTTAAACTAACACAAAATTAGTCCATCAAATCAACCTCGTAGGTTGATTTTTATTTTTAGCTAAAAAATGCTAAAATCACCCTATGAATCCCGTTAGATACTTAACGAGGATATAATTAATACATAATATCTAACGGGATGAACAAACAACCCACCACAGGCGGACTAAAGAAATTAGTCATTATTGACTCTTACGCCTTATTGCACCGAGCATGGCATGCTATACCCCCGCTAGAGACCAAAAATGGCCTGCTAGTGAACGCTGTCTATGGTTTTAGTGCCCTGGTGCTAAACATCATTAAAACCAGCCAGCCGGACTATATAATGGCTGCTTTTGACCTAGCTGGGCCGACTTTTCGACACGAAGAATATGACAATTATAAAGCCCAGCGAGTCAAACAAGCTGACGAGTTTTATGACCAGATACCACTGGCTCGTGAAGTGCTTGATGCCTTAAAAATACCTATTTTGAGCCAAAAAGGTTTTGAGGCTGATGACATCTTGGGCTCGGTCGCTACCCAGGCTTATAAAAAATATCCAGAGCTAGAGATTTTTATCGTTACCGGAGATTTAGATACTTTGCAGCTCGTCAATGATCGCATCAAAGTTTTGACTTTAAAAAAAGGTTTCAATGATATCGTCACTTATGATGTCGAAGCGGTCAAAACTAGATATGATTTAGCACCCAAACAAATCATTGATCTCAAAGCTTTGATGGGAGACTCCTCTGATAACATCAAAGGTGTTAAAGGCATTGGCCAAAAAGGTGCTAGTGATTTGCTTCGCGAGTTTGGTGATGTGGAAAATTTATATAAAAATATTACTAGCCCAAAAATCAAAGAACGCACCAGAGAATTATTATTGGCTGATCAAAAAAATGCCATCCACAGTAAACATCTAGTGACTATTGTCACTGACTTAAAACTAGACTGGGATTTAGCAGCTATGAAGTTTGGCGACTTTGATAAAAATAAAGTTTTAGAAGTTTTTCAAAAGTTTGAGTTCAATTCTTTGATTAATAAAATACCTAACAGTGATAATGCTGTCGCCCTTCGGGCGACTGGCACTGATGTTGTTCCAGATAATACAAGCACTAAAAGCAAAAAAGATTACCAGCTTATTGATGATCTAAAAACTTTTGAAATATTTTTAAGTAAATTAAAAAAAGAAAAACTTTTTGCTTTTGATACCGAGACCGAAGGCCTAGATACTATCAATGATCAGATTTTAGGTTGCTCTTTTGCTTGGAAAGCTGATCAAGGCTTTTATCTTAACTTAAAAAATAAAGAGCTAAAAAAAATAGCTTTAGAAAAACTTAAGCCAATTTTAGAAGATGAAAGCATTAAAAAAACTGGTCATAATCTAAAATTTGATTACAAAGTTTTGCAAGCTTCAGACATTACTTTGAATGGTATTTGTTTTGACACTTTGATTGCCGCTTATTTAGTCAATCCTAATCGAGGCTTAAAGCTAGAAGAATTAGCTTTTAGCTATTTAGGCTATCAAAAATCTAAACTTAGTGATTTAGTGGCCGATGATGTCAAAACAAAAGATATTAAAGTCGCTGATATTCCACTAGATAAGCTAGCCTGGTATGCGGCTGAAGATGCCGATATTGCTTTGGCTTTATATCACAAATTATTAGCAGAAACTAAAACTACTAAAAACTTTGAGCTCTTAACAAAAATGGAATTACCACTCTTGCCAGTCTTAGCCGATATGGAGTTAAGTGGTATTGAGCTAGATGTAAAATTTTTGGGCCTGATGGAAAAAACTTTTAGTAGCGAGATCAAAAAAGTGCAAGCTAAAATTTTTAAATTAGCCAGAACGGAGTTTAATGTGTCTTCGCCTTTACAGCTCAAAGAAATTTTATTTGATAAACTCAACATTCAGACGCAAGGTATCAAAAAAACTAAAACTGGTCTCTCTACTGCGGCGGCTGAACTAGATAAAATGAAACATAGTCATCCGATCATTGAGTTTATCATCGAGTATCGCGAGCTGACTAAACTGCAATCCACTTATATTAAAGCTTTACCAGAATTATTAAATAAAAAAACCAAAAGAATCCACACCAGCTTTAATCAAACAGTGACAGCCACCGGTCGCCTATCTTCTTCTGATCCAAACTTACAAAATATCCCGATCCGGACTGAACTAGGACGTAAAATTCGCCAAGCTTTTGTGGCACCAAAAGATTATGTTTTATTATCCGCTGACTATTCACAAATTGAATTACGTTTAGCTGCCTTTTTATCTAAGGATCCTAAGATGATCGAGAGCTTTAAAAAAGGTGAGGATATTCATACCCGCACGGCGGCGGAAATAAACAAAATTCCTTTGACTGAAGTGACTAAAGAAATTCGTCGCACTGCTAAAGAAGTGAACTTTGGTATTTTATATGGTCTAGGCTCTTTGGGGCTTTCCCAACGCACGGGTATGACACGCCAAGAAGCTAAAGAATTTATCGAGCGCTACTTTGATATTTATAAAAAAATCAAAGACTATCTAGATAACACCAAAAAATTCGCTGCCACCCATGGCTATGTGCAAACTTTATTTGGTCGTCAACGCCAATTACCAGACATCCATTCTTCTTTACCACAGCTTCGAGCAGCCGCTGAACGCATGGCGATCAATATGCCTATCCAAGGCACAGCCGCTGACTTGCTCAAACTAGCGATGATCAAGCTCCACGCTGGCTTGCCAAAAATAAGCAAAGACTCTAAGATGCTCCTACAAGTCCATGATGAATTAGTCTTGGAAGTCCCTAGTAAAGATTTAAAAACAGTGGCAAAATTTGTCAAAGAAACTATGGAAAATATTTATCATTTAAGTGTGCCGTTGGCAGTTGATTTAGAGTCAGGAAAAAATTGGCATGAACAAGAAAAATTAGAATTATGATTTTTTTCTTCTATGGCGAGGATTCATTTCGCGCCAAAAATAAAATAGACGCGCTCAAAGAAAAATTTCATCAAAGTGTCGATCAGAGCGGACAAAATATTCTGACACTTGATGGAGAAACTTTGAGCTTGGCAAAATTTTTTGAGGCCGTCAAAGCTAGCGGTTTTTTAGCTAGCAAAAAATTAGTGCTGATCAAAAATATTTTTACTAACAAAAAAATAAAAGACTGGCAAGAAGATTTAATAGCCTATCTAAACACTCAACAAGACAGCGTAGAGGAAAATTATCTAATCTTTTGGCAGACGGATAAACCAGATGTTAAAAACGCACTCTACAAAACTTTAAAAAAATTTAAATATAGTGAAGAATTTGCTAAATTATCTCCTGCTAAGCTAGAAGCCTGGCTCAAAAATAAAATAACTAAAGCTAATAAAAATATTAGCCCAGCAAATTTAAATTTATTACTCACTTATGTCGGTGATGATCTTTGGCTCTTAAATCAAGAGCTAGATAAACTAATTAATTTTGCTGCTGCTTCAGAAATTACAAGTGAAGATATTAAACTTTTAGTAGCTGCTAAAACAAATGATAATATTTTTCAGCTAATCGATGCTATCGGCAAAAAAGATAAAAAACAAGCCACTGATTTATTGAACCAACAGCTAAAAACTGGAGCCAATGCTCTTTATTTATTGAGCATGATCGTCAGACAATATCGCTTACTTTTAAAAATCAAGTTATTAAGCAAAGACTTAAATAATAGTTTTGCTTTAGCCCAAGCTCTTAAACTACATCAATTTGTCGCGGAAAAAAGCCTAAAGCAAAGCCAAGCTTATTCTTTAGGTCAGCTAAAAAGTATCTACAAATCTTTACTGAATTTAGAAGAAAAATTAAAAAGCACCACGGGTGATACCGAAGCACTTTTTTTATCTTTAATCTTGAATTTGTAAAACTAAAAAGCTATTTGGTAGTTTTGGTTTTGATAGCTTCGTTGATACTGGCCATAAAACGAGACTTACGGCGATTGCCAGCATTGACTTTCAAAATACCTTTTTTCACAGCTTTATCAACTGACTTTTGTAATTTGTGACCCAAATCTTTAGCTTGGTCAGCAATAGTACCGTCAGCGATTGCTTTTTTACTTTTCTTGACTAGTTCTTTGATATTGCGTTTAACTAAACTATTAAAAGTCTGTTGTTTTTCATTTTTACGCAAAGCCTTAATGGCTGCTTTCTTGTTTGGCATAATTTAAGTTTAATAAAAATAATAATAAATTTAGACTGAAACTAAAACAGATGTTAGCATAATCTTTAGTAAAAGTCAACCCTAAATAATTAACCTAAAAACATATGAGTGAATGGATCAGCTGGCGAGACCAGCAATTAATCATCGAAAAAATCTATCGATCAGAAGACGCTATTGGCAGCACCGAAAAATTTAATGCCAAGTATCAAGACAAAATTGGTAAATTAGGTGAAAGAGAGCTGCTCCTCAATGACTTTGGCCGTAAACTTCTGGCAACTGGTTTAGACAGTTTCTATCTCGAGCGCTATATCAAAGAAGTGACTGGCAAAGATCTTAATCTAGAAGCTTTATAATTTCTGCTGGCGAAATTTTAGCTTTATTTAAAGTCTCTAAATTCAAATCTATTTTTGATGTGGCATTTTCTACTTTAAAATTGCCTATGCTTAACCTTCTTAAATCAGATAACAAAGCACCAGTACCTAAAAGCTGGCCTAGATCATGCGCCAAGCTTCTGATGTAAGTGCCTTTGGAAACTTTTATTTCTACTTGTAATTTTGGATAAGCAAAATCAATAATTTTATAATCATAAATAATTACTCTACTGCTTGGTGGAGTAATTTTTTTACCTTGACGGGCTAAAGTATTTAGTTTTTTACCTTGCACTTTCTTAGCAGAATAAATTGGTGCTTGCTGTAAAATATCACCCGTTAATTTGGCTAAATTTGCTTGCAAAATCTCTAAAGAAAATGCTTTAGCATTTGACTGCTCCTCTATCTCACCTTCTAAGTCATAAGTACTAGAAGTTTTTCCAAAAGTAATTTCTGCAAGATATTTTTTTGGCCATTCGTGAAAAATATCTAATAGTTTAGTAGCCGAACCAGAAGCTAAAATAAGTAAACCTGAAGCTAGCGGATCTAGTGTGCCAGCAAAACCAACTTTTTTAATGTTTAATAAACGACGCAGTAAAGAAACATAAGAAAAAGAATGATCACCTTTGGCTTTATCCAGTAAATAAAAACCGGCTTGAGAATCTGCTAAAATATTTTTAATTTTTTCTGGACTTAGGTGCATGTTGATTATGTAATAAAGCTAATTGATCACGATACTCAATCGCTTTTTCAAATTGCCAATTTTCAGCGGCTAAATTCATCTTGTCATTAAGCTCTTGCTCTAGAAGCTTCAGCTCTTCTTTATTTAATTGTTTTAAGTTTTGCTCAAACTCATTATTTTTATCTAGCTCTTTCAAACTTTGCTCTTTCAAAGCTTTGTCGATACCGACTGGAGAGACATGATTTTTTTGATTATACTCTGCTTGGATCTGACGGCGGCGAGTAGTTTCGGCTATGGCTTCGGACATCGAGCCAGTCATCTGATCAGCGTACATAATCACGCGTCCATCTTGATGACGAGCAGCTCGACCCATCACTTGGATAAAAGCAGCTTTGGATCTTAAAAAACCTTCTTTATCAGCATCCAAAATAGCCACTAGTGATACTTCTGGTAAATCCAAACCTTCGCGTAACAAATTGACTCCCACCAAAACATCGTATTTACCCGAGCGTAAATCATGCAAAATCTGGATGCGATCTAGGGTCTTTACCTCTGAATGCAAATATTGAACTTTGATGTTTTTGGCTAATAAAATCTCGGCCAAATCTTCAGCCAAACGCTTAGTCAAAACTGTCACTAAAATTCTTTGCTTTTTTTCTACTCTCGCTTGAATCTCTTTGATCAAATCAGCTAGCTGACCAGTTTGCGGCCTGACAGAAATCTCTGGATCGAGTAAATAAGTAGGGCGGATAATCTGTTCTACAATCTGTTGAGAGCGAGTGAGCTCAAACTCGGCTGGTGTCGCCGAGACATAGATAGTTTGCTGAATATATTTTTGAAATTCGGAAAATTTTAGTGGCCGATTATCATAGGCAGCTGAAAGTCTAAAGCCAAAATCTACCAAATTTTCTTTACGCGCTTTATCTCCTAG
>Ga0208375_1002999_pt1 | contig 14958 bp, 14 predicted proteins | sample RifOxyD1_FD_184038 | JGI IMG/M metagenome (GOLD analysis project Ga0208375, IMG submission 184038) | Soil microbial communities from Rifle, Colorado - Rifle Oxygen_injection D1 (SPAdes) | ecosystem: Environmental > Terrestrial > Deep subsurface > Rock core/Sediment | place: Rifle, Colorado... | reverse complement strand
AAAGAAGAAGGTATGGAGACATATCTTGCGACCATAACTGGTTCAAAGGAAGTCTTTTTGCCAGTCCTCGCAACAGTCTTAACCACCATTTTGTGTTTTATACCTATATATTTCATGAAGGGAATTATTGGAAAATTTATTTATGCAATTCCTACCGTTGTTATCCTTACATTATTGGCCAGTCTCCTTGAATCTATAACCTACCTACCTGTTCATTTAAGCATGCATAAAAAAACCGGAAGTAACACTAATGAGACATTGTTAAATAATCTAAAAAATCGATATGAAGTCGTATTAAAATTTTTCTTAAAGTTTAAGAAATCAACACTGACAGGCTTTTTAGCCATATTCTTATTATCAAGTATTATTTTTGGAATCTTCGGCAAATTCGAATTGTTTCCGACTAATGATTTTGATTTATTCTATGTTATTATGGAAACCCCTCAGGGAAATTCACTGGTGGAAACATCCAATAAAGTAAGTCAAATTGAAAAAATTATTTCACAAATTCCAAGCGAATTAATGGTTAGCTTTAAAACGATTGTCGGAGATCATCGCACCGATGAAGCTGCCAGTAGTCCGGCCATGCACGAAAACTGGGCAGTATCAACTATATACTTAAAACCTGCCGGTCAGCGAAATACCAGAAGTGAATACATCATCAAGGATTTGACAAACAAACTTAAACCTATAGAGGGTTTTGATAAAATCGTCGTGAGAGCAGTTAAAGACGGTCCTCCCGTCGGCAAACCAATCAATATTCGGCTAGTATCTGATGACTATAAGTTAAGTAAAATTTTTGAAGAAAAAATAATCTCTTTTTTAAACCATCAAAAAGGTGTGTACGATATTGATTCCAGCGACATGCTTGGCAAAAAAGAAATAAGATTAAAACTCGACCACGATCTTATGGCAAAAGTGGGAGTTACCGCTTTAAAATTAGCTGAGACCATTCGGGTTGCCTACGACGGAAAAGTGGCTACTACTATCAGAAGAGATGGTGAAGAAATAGACTTTCGAGTCAATCTCCTGGAAAACCAAAGAGGCGATCCTGATTATTTAAAAGAACTACAAATCTTAAATAACCAAAACCAACTCATCAAAGTGGGAAGCTTCGTAGAATTTGAAGAAAGCAGAACCAATCAGACGATTAGACATTACAACGGTAAAAAATCCATCAATATTGCCGCTGAAGTGGATGCAAAAATAATCACATCCCAAGCAATCAATAAAATTATTAGATCAAAATTTGAACAAGAAATTTCTGAAACTCCCGGAGTGACTATTGTATTTGGCGGAGAAGAAAAAGAAACCATGGAAAGTTTTGACAATTTTTTAATGGCTTTCGTTATGGCAATTCTGCTGATCTATTTCATTTTAATACTTTTGTTAGATTCATTCCTCCAACCTCTTTTAATTATGATCGCCATTCCTTTTGGATTAGTTGGAGTACTTCTTGCTTTTTTAATTCATGGTCTTCCAATGAGTTTTATCGGTTTAATTGGAACACTTGGCATGGTGGGTGTTGTAGTCAACGACTCGTTGGTCATGGTTACCCATTTTAATGCATTAAAAATTGACAATAAAAAAATGGATACAGCGTTGCTGTTAAAGGGTGCCACCACCAGACTTAGACCAGTTTTACTTACCACGATTACCACCGTGTTGGGACTATTACCTACAGCCTATGGTTGGGGTGGATATGAACCCTTTTTAGTACCCATGGTACTGGCTATGAGCTGGGGACTAGCCCTTGCAACTATCGTCACCTTAATTTTGGTACCGGTTTTATATAGCTTTACTATTAAAGAACACTAAATTTCTGCTTCAAAACTTATAGTCTCTGAATCTTTAAGTGCCTTATAGGTTACCTTATCATCTTTTTTTCCCGTCGATGGAAAATATGCAATACTTCCAGCTTCCAAAATTTTTACGCCCTCAGAGGATGTCACTTCCAACTGCCCTGTTTTTACGATAATGATTTCAAAGCTACTGGCAAGTGGACTTGAAATGACCGTCCCTTTTTCCATCTTGGCATAGATAGATGCCAGCGGTAATTTTTCATCAGGATCATTGATAAGACAAGCAACAATTCCATCTGGAATATTTTCTAGTTGTTGAAATTCTTTTGGATTGTTTCTAAATATTTTCATTTACGCCTCCGCATTTGTATTTACTAAAATATTCCATCAGTAAGTTCTTGCTTCCTTCTTTCAACAAGACAGTCATAATCTCCACACTGATATTCTCGACAAAGATATGGTCTTTTCTCATAAATCAAGCAAAGCATGGTGGAACGATCCACGGCTTCACACCAACCATCCTTTCCCTGTTTCATGACCATGTAAAGGTTATCCTTTTTTTCGGTGTATCTTATAGGAACCTGATCATCAGAGTCGTCTATAAGCCTGACTTCCAACCGGCAACAGAGTGCCCGACAAGTAGCGCAAGTAATTTTTGTAGTATAAGATTTTTTCATTCGTGCATGTTTTGTCATAGCTTAATGACTTTGAATAGAAAATTTTGCAACTGGCTTGCAACAATCCGGTAAGTGACACTACTTTAAGCAATACCCGCACTAAACACTCCAGATCATGTATATCAGATTTAACAGAATCTTAAAACATCCTCAAATTCTGTCCGTTGACAAAAATTCAATTCGTCTTAAAATCAAACAATGCAATTTTATTTAATTGTTAAATTCAAATGGAGGAATTTATGAAAAAATTAGTGTTAATTCTCGTAAGCTTATTAGTAACCAGTTCTGTCATGGCAGCCCATGGACCAGCAGGATGTGGACTAGGTGCAGTTCTTTTTAAAGACAAACAAGGTCTCGTATTTCAAGTTTTAGCTGCCACCTTTAATGGATCTTCAGGAAACCAAACTTTTGCTATGTCAACTGGAACCCTTGGTTGTGAAAGCGCTCAAACAGCTAAAGTAACTGCGGTATCTTTTATTGATAATAACCGCGTAGCTTTATCAAATGATATCTCCAAAGGCGAAGGCCAGACCTTAAATGCTTACCTTACTTTGATTAATGCATCCAATGCTAATACGAATACACTAAAAGCTAATTACGGAAAAATTTTTAATGAAGGTAATACTTCTTTAGATATTCACAATACAATCAGCGAACTAGTTAAACTTTAATTCTTGTATAGGTGCCTTCGGGCACCTATAATAACCAAATGAAATTTTTTAGTATTCTTTTTTTTTATGCTTTTCTCACTATGGCTTTGGAAAAACCCATCACGAAGATATCCGTTGGCTAAGTCTACTTAGATATAACAAAACTATTTTCAGTTATAAAAGCGAAGTTGATTCAAAAGAATTTTTTTATCACCCGAATGGAAAAAATAATCCCCAGCTAGAATTAGAAGCGACGCTTGGTAAATTTAAGGAAAATATCAATAATACATGTGATTTTCCGGCCAGGGCAATTGTTCTTTATGAGATGGAATTGTTACCCAAACCTAATTTCCAAACTTGTGAAAAATACAATCTATTAAAGGAAAAAATTAATTTAGCTTCAGTATCTTTAGTTTTTTCCAGCTATTTTATGCAAAAACCAGCTTCGACTTTTGGACATACTTTTTTTAAACTAAGAAGCTTTGATTCAAAAAATGAAAACAATGAATTGTTAGATTACGGAGTTGATTTTAGTGCAACTGTCACCACGCCCAATCCCATACTTTACGGAATCATGGGAATTTTTGGTGGATTTGATGGAAGATTCAAACTCATGCCTTATTATTATAAAATCCGCGAGTACAATGATATGGAAAGTCGGGATTTATGGAATTATGAAATTTCATTTACACCACGAGATCTCGAGCTATTTATCGCCCATTTATTTGAAATGGAAAAAGCCACCTTTGATTATTATTATCTGGGTGAAAATTGTTCATATCACATTTTAGGATTTATAAATGCCATAAGACCTGACTGGAAATTGATGAAATCAATTGGGGTCTTTGTTCCACCTGTGGAAACCATCTATGCTCTTTATAAAAATCCAAACATCGTAAAAGGTGTCACCTTTAGGCCTTCTATCAATATAAAAATGGAAAACAGATTTAAGCGATTAACTCCAGACGAAAAAAAGATTTTTTTAAATATCATCAAAAGTGAAAACTTTGAACTTTTAAACGCAATTAATAATCCTCAAACTAAAGCTAATGTCACGGAAATGGTGGCAGATTATTATGATTTTAAAGATGCTAAAATATTACTTGGAGAAAAAGACGATTTGTACGCTCAGGCCATAAAAAAGAAAAATAAAATCAATCTCATTAGAAGTAAAATTGATGAAAAACCGCTAATGGTCGACCACCAAGAAGATTTAAAAAATGCTCCTCACTTGGGACATAAAACCAGAAGAGTCAAACTCGGATACCTATCAGAAAATAATTTGCATGGGAGTGAATTTGAATATAAATTTTCCCTTCACGAATATCTAGATAGGCAAACCGGCTGGATTCCTTTTTCTAAAACTGAAATGGGTCGACTCAATTTCAGATATCTTGAAAAAACTAAACTCAAATTAGACGACTTTAGTATTGTCGGAGTCGATGCCCTGAAGCCATTATCCGCACTGGAATGGCCTCTTAGTTGGCGTTTTAAAACTGGTATTAAGGATCAACGTTTCACAAACAGTCAGGATTACTCGCCTTATTTTGATCTCTCACTTGGAACGAGTCTTATATGGGGAAACTTTGCTACCGCCTTTTTTATCCGTTTTGAGCAATCACTGATTTTTAATTATCAAAAGCATTACCGTTTAGGACTTGGTCCTGAAATAATACTAATTTATAACAATAATCTGCTAGCACTTTCATTAGAATTTAATCGCTTAAAAATTATTAATCAATTAGATAATTACTGCTCAAGCTTTATAGGAAAAATTCATTTTAACGTTACCAAAAACTTTGGGATATATTTAAAAGATGAAAAGATTGGAACTTTAGAAAATAATTATTCTATTGGGATTCTTGAACATTTTTAATGACATGATTTGGCTTTCAAGCTAGTACATACGAAGGTAGCATCAAAAAAACAATTTTTAACGAAATAACCCCCATAGACCTTTTTTATATTTAAGTCTGGGTTGTTTCTCACAAAATTTTTTATCTTTTGTAAATTCTATTTTATTATAAATAAAATCTTTAAAATAACGGTATTTTTCAGGGCAAGTTTTTTGAAAAATTTCTGGAAGATACCTATATGCAACAAACATCTCGGCAAAATCTTCGCGAGGATCCTTTTGACCATATGTCGATAAAAAGCACGCATCTTTATTCATGTTCCACTTTGTTTTTAGTTTTTTATTTTCGTCGTAATATTGTTCTATCTCCCATCCACTTAATTCAAGCCATGCTGAGTGCTCATCTAGGCCAAGTTCCAACCCAACATAATGTCCTATTTCGTGAGTTGGTGTTGTCATTCTATCGGCTTTATTTAAGTTCTTCCACCAGCAATCGAAAAATCTCAAGTCATCAATTGCTTGGACACAGCCCTTACCAGGAGGGGATTTAGCATAATTTTGTCCCCGAACATGCCTCACAAAAGATTTATTATCGTCAAAAGATAACATTCCCTTGGGAAGATCTTCTAAACCCTGAAGTAAAACATCCAGCTCTTCATTTGACCAGTTTTCCGCCTCATTGAATGAAAGAAATGATCCGTTTAAACCAAACTCTTGTAAAATATATAAAATTTTAGGACCTACATCTTGTCCAAATATTTCTTTAACTGCGCATAGAACTTCTTTGCAATTAGATTTAAAGGTGTGATTTTCAGTAATATTTTTCTTATTCGTAGTTAACTTTCCAAATAGTTTTAGCAAGGAAGAATATTCATTTTCAAAATGAATACCATGTAATTTTTTATTACTTTTTACCCGACTGTCTTTTTGAGCCCTATTTATAATCCTTTTTTCTATTTCTGCAGTTGATAGTTTGATATTGCAAAATGCTTCAGGAATTTTAGGGTGTTTTCCCACATACTCATAGAGCTCAACAACGTCTGAGAATATCTCCTGTTTCAAATTGTTCATCCCGGCCAAAGGCACACAATTGATATTATCTTCGGACAAAGCAATGCTACAAATATTTATGAAAATTACTACTAGGAGAATCTTCATTTATTTGCTCCAAAAAAAGTTATTGATTTGACTCTTTTGTGTGAACTTCTAGAAACAACAATCTTTATGTAATGTTCAGCAATATCAATCTCAAAATCTTGGTCAGATTCGTGTAATAGTTTATCGCTTCTAAAAATTGCTTCATCTACTTGCTTATTTGATATCCATTTTTTCAGATCTTCGAGAAAAAGAGTATCCAGCTTATATTGGTAAATTAAATACTCAACGATTCCATTTCGAACGCAAATAGTGGTATCGTATTTTTTATGGCTAATCTTATAAAAAAATACGCCATCAGTTTTTTTCAAAGGTGCTCCGACTATTTTATATAAGTCTTTATCGGTAGATATACCAGGGACAATATTCTTCAATTTTGTAGGTAGTGAATTATAAAGATATTCCTTAAGGCCAATGTCTGTTTTCGGGTATACAACATACAAACTAGAAATAATTAGAATAATTATAAATTTCAATATTTTGATATAGCCACTCATTCTATCGATTTGATCGGTGTGTTTTATAGTAAAAATGAGATAGATGCTTATATTATTTCATATTAAGCTTTTTACTCAGATACAACATTAATTTATCAATTAGATATGGTATAAAGGAAACTATCTCAATCTAGTAAAATTACCGTTGGCAGCTTTTATTAATTCTTTGATCTGCACCACTGACTCAATCGGAATACGGCCATAAACATGGGGAAAGTCTTCTTGATTGCCTCCACTTTCATATTTCAATTCACACTTAAGTTTTGATGGATCAACTTCAAGAACAACTGGATGAAGATATTCTTTGTACCAAATATTTGCAACACGATGTACTTGATGAATGCTTGAACAATGGATAAACCCCTCTTTTAGAAGCGAAGGATGTTCATAGTAACCTTGATTTTTTGCTTTTTCCCACTCCGAAAAAGAAGTGATATGAAAAATATTTTGATGGATAATCTCATTCCAAATATAGGCAATTTCAAGAAGCTTTTTGCCTGCAATTTCTATTTCTTGCTCCTTATCAGTATACCCTTTCATTTTCGAATAGAATATACACGTTGAGTTTTCCTTCAAAACCCAGAGTGACACCTTTTTATAGCCATTTTCTCTTAATACACGAAGGCCAAAATTGAATAAAGTCTGCCCAATTCCCTTATGATGATATTCTTTTAAAAGATATATACCCATAATCTCACCGTAATCTGGGAAAAAAGAAGAACGGTTTTTACCTCCCGTTAAATATCCAACAACACCAACCTCCTCTATCTCTGCAACAAAATTAAAAATATTTTTATTCTCTATAATTTTTTTCCACATTGAAGCACGTTTTGATAAATCAACAATATCAAGATAGCTATCAGGAATAATTCCTCGATAAGTTTCCTGCCATGCCTGAATATGAATTTGAGCACAGACGCTAACGTCATCTAATGTTGCTCTTCTTATAAGAAAGTTCATTTTTTTCCTCAGACTTATTTTTTAAGAAAAAATAGGCTTTGAAAAGAAGTCTTTTAATTTAAATCAAATTATAAAACAGGATGGTTACAAGAAATAGTAAGTTCTTTTATAGATATTGTTGGTTCATAAGAGAATTTAACTGGTGCTTGAAAAAGAATTGTTTGGTTTTCAGAAATCTCCAAAGGAAAATTCGTATATGGGATTTCTCCTTCAACAAATGTTATCAGTATTTCATCAGCATTTTTATACTGCTCATATTGGGCACAAACAGCAAGAGTTCTGCCTTTTGAATATACACAGTATTTAGAAAACCCGATATTGTCGCATATTTCAAAAGGCTCGATAGAGCCCAAGTCTTCATTCGTACTGGAGGATATGGTGCAAGAATATAAGAGTTTGTTAAATTCACTACACTGGTAAGAGAAAGCGTAATTAATTGATAGTGCGACTGACAAGGCAAATAAAACAACAAAGTATCTTTTCATAAATTTCCTCCGTTTTTATTAAACGTAGTTACGCCTTTTATACAATTTAAAATAATAAAGCAATTACATTTCTGTGTTTGAAAATATTATCTTGTTGTTTTCAACCATTCATATGTTTTCAGAGTCTAAAAACATGAATATATTACAATTGATCAGTTAGGCAAATTTGCCATTTTCTATATAAGAGGATTTAAAATAGTAAAAACCCCTTGGTGGAGTTCTCGAACTGGTCACAAGTGCGGTGCTGTCCATTTCCCTTTTACAATCTCTTTAACATACGGGCCTTGCTCAAAATGAAATTTCCCCATTCCATAATGAACTATTTTATCTCCAGCGACGGAATATATATAAGCATCTGTTATGGGATTATTTCCTGCGATCATTGGATATAGTGCAAACTCCAAAGTTCTATCTTGATCAAGATCGTAGAGATACTTGTCTTTTGATATTTTTACAAAATAAACAAAAGTATAATTATTCCACTTTGAAAGAATATCTGAATGATCAGTTTTTTTGGTTTTTGCGACTAGAAATAATCTATTTGATGGTAAACACAGATCATTTTCCCTGTCACACCCATCCTTGAAGTATGATTCGATTTCTAAAAATAGATCTGAAGAGACCTCTATTTTTTTTATACCAGAATACACCGATTCACTATATCCGAAAGTCGTAAGGGGCAATAAAAAAACAATGAGAATTTGAATAGACAAAAAATTATTTCGACTGTTCATACAGCTTAAGTATTTTTTCAGCATACTTTTCCCCAGCCTCATCATTTGAGTAATAAAATTTAAGCGTTTTTTTGAGTGATTTGTCTTTGTGATTTCGAATTAAATAAAACTTATGAGCAAGCCATTTTATTCCAACGGCAATATTTATAATCGGGTCTTCAAGCTGTAACTCAGTTACATAAACATGATGGTCTTTAACCTCGTTATTTTTAACATCGAGGGTTCCTGCTAATGAATTTCTTGCACCTTTTAATATCTGCATAAGCCCAACAGCAGATGTAGTTTTGGGCCGTGCTGTCACATTAAAACTGGATTCAATAGCAATGAGAACTTTTATATGAAGTGGAGTTAAATCTTCAGGGAATTTAATCCCTTGCTCTCTCCAATAATCAAGCCAAAATTGTATTATAGGATCTATTTCATGGTAAGGAGAAAAACCTTTTACAGCATTAATTGTGTCATATGTTTTTTTATTATTCCAAAACAAAAAAAGAAGATTTTCCTCTAAATACATCAACTTTTTACCGCGATTTTCTCTTATATGAGTATCAACCCATGTTGATGTACCACTTTTACAAACTCTAGTGTAGCCGCTAACGACGTGATATCCAAGTTCACACATCTTACTATCATCAGGTCGTTCTATTTTTATTGAACTAACATTTCTCATTTATCGCCCTTATATAAGAATAAAACACCAGCCCCCTTCCCCCTGCGCTCAAATATTTTTTGCTCAACTAATCGATTCATTTTTCTTGTTGCCGTATTTCTTGAAAAACCGATATTTTCTACTAACTCCTTTATTCTAACTTGTTTTGAATTTTTACCCATTTGAATAATTTTCTCTTCATCGGTCAGATCATCATCAAGTTCTTGTTCGAAGAAAAAAGTTACCTTCACAAAATCACCATCTTCATTGAACTCTGGTTTTCTTATTCCAGCTTCCTTACATGATTCAAAAATTAATTTAATTCCTGAGCCAAGTTTTTCAATTAATTTATATTTGCGAGCAATTTTGGCAACAGTAGGATTACGTAAATAAGTTGTTCCATCACCTAAATTTTTTATCGAAAGAAGTCCTGGCAATTCTCCAGGACTAAAAATTTCTAAACGATTATCATATAAGGCTATTTTTATGGCCCCAGGAATAAAGTATTTACGATGGACAAGAGCATTTATTATGGCCTCTCTAATGGCAACAATTGGTACGACTAATCGTCCTTCCATCTTTCCTGAATTTGATACTTTTAAATCTCTTTCAAGCCATGATGCCATAACGGAAAGTACTGAATGGACTATATTAGGAATTGGGCCCGTTAGTTCCATTGTTCTGATAATATCTCTTCCTTTGTTTCCTTTAAATTCAGAACATATGACAATAGCTTCTTGAATATAGTTTTCAGGATTAAGGGAGAAGAATAATATTCCCGCATTTGTAGCAATAAGCTTCTTTGGATCTTGGAGACTACGAACTGCAATTTTCTCAATTATTGCCTTTTCAGGAGAAATATTTTTTCCATATATCTCGGTCAGCAATTCTTTCTTAAGGGCATTAAAAGGCACTTCACTTGGACTCTCGTCAAAATATGTTTTTCTCTGTTGCCGGTAAAGATCCTCAATATAATCTTCCGTGGCCCTTTTGGTCGATGAACCAACTCTTAAATAGACACCCTTTTTATTTCCTTCGCTGGTAATAAAATAAGGAGGTTTACTGCCAGGATAAATTTTAATAATAACAATTCTTTTATCATCAATATTTTTTTCATAGATTTCAGGAATCAAATGTGGAGCAATCGAATCTATTATGGAGTTTGCAATATCTTCAAAAATTTTATCTCGCACGTTATCAGTAACACCAACAAGTTCATGAGATGAATCTTTAACTCCCATTATAATCTCTCCACCTGCACCATTAGCAAATGCGACACAGGTCCTTATAATCTGATTTTTTTCAGGTATTGTTTCTTTTATCTCTGTGGTCTTAGATTCTCGAAGACAAAATTTTTCAAAGTATGAACGCACCGATTGCACCAGTCAACCAAAAAAGCACCAAATGCACCATCCGTGATTTGATTGCACCAATCCCAAATGATCAATCTAAATTTATTACACTGTATATGTTGTGGGGGTTAAAATAGGGTCCACGTCAAACCAATATTTACACTCACCTCGGCCAAGATCATTTGTATAACCACAAGCTAAGATATTAATATTTATATCTTAGCTTTTTAATTATGTATTTTCAGCTAGTTAACAACGATATAAATTTACATAAACTTTTTATTATGTAAGTTTGTTGCTTTAAATTTACATAACATCTAAGATATGTAAGATTAAAGAAGTAAATTTATATAACAAAACTGATATATAAGTAAAAACGACCAAGAAAATAAAATATATTTATGAATACATTTAAAGCTGGAAACTGGATCAACCAATATGAATATAAAAGCTTTAGGCCTGAACCTATCAATTACCCATTTGAAATTCGTGACAATGATATTCACTATCTTCTAAATGAAGCATCAAGGTTAGTAGGTGAACTTAATGCGTATTCACGTCTTATTCCAGATGTTGATTTTTTTATCCATATGCACATAACCAAAGAAGCTACAACATCAAGTAGAATTGAGGGAACAAAAACAGAATTTGATGAGGCACTAATGGATGAATCTGAAATCTCTCCTGAAAGAAAGAATGATTGGCAAGAAGTAAGAAACTATACATTGGCCATGAATAGTGCCATTTCTGAACTAAAAAGCTTACCCCTTTCCATGAGACTATTAAAAAACACTCACTCAACTCTCCTGTCTAATGTTAGAGGAGAAAGAAAACTTCCCGGAGAGGTCAGAAGCAGTCAAAACTGGATAGGAGGATCAAACCCAAGTAATGCATTATTTGTTCCTCCACACCATGATGAATTACCTGACTTGCTCACAGACCTAGAAAAATTTCTTCACAACGATAGCTTAAAAATGAGTCCCCTAATTATGGCAGCTCTGGCTCACTATCAATTTGAAACTATTCACCCGTTTTTAGATGGAAATGGTAGGATTGGCAGATTATTGATTACTTTAATCTTAGTAGAGAAAAAACTTTTAAATAAACCTACGCTCTACCTTTCTGACTTTTTTGCTCGACACAAAGGCGCATACTATGACTCCCTCACCATGATTAGGCAAAACAGTAATATCAATCAGTGGATTAAATTTTTCTTAACTGGTGTAAAAGAAACTAGTGAGAATAGTATCAAAACTTTTGAAAAAATAATTGTTTTAAGAAGTAAGTCTGAAGATAGCATTCTTCAACTTGGTAGAAAATCTCAAAAAGCTAAACAAATGTTGCAATACTTCTATTCACACCCCATTGCAGATGCAAAAGACATTATCACATTACTAGATACATCACACCAAACAGCAATAGGACTGCTAAAGGATCTAATGGAATTAGGAATCCTAAGAGAAGTTATTGGTAGAAAAAGAAATAGACTTTTCTATTTCAAAGAATATCTGGATATTTTTGAATAAAAAAGCTGTATATGTAAGAACAAAAGCTTATGAAACTTTAAGAAACCGGTTCATTGATATTTAACCCAAAAAAAGAGACTTCAAAAAGAAGTCTTTAAAGTTGGTGCCCCTTAGTAGGCGATTATCGAACTGCTGTAATCGAAAGTTTAGCTCAAGAGGTTGATTTTTCGTTACAGTATATTGAAAATTCCTAACCTTTTAGAGGAAGTCTCGAACTATTTATCTTCAAAGACTCTTCTTCGATCAAACTCTTCACGAATCAATTTTCCATCTTCCCACGGAAAGCTCCATGGATCATTTAGCCTCACACCATTCTTTTCGTGATAGAGAGCTGCAATCTGACCATTGTTATTAAACAAGGTCATTGGTCTTGCTTTAAATATCTCATCCTGAATTGCAATATTTGGAGTAATAATCTTCCAACCATTTGAAGTAATTTTGGTGATCAGTGTTTCAAGGCAAATTGCGGCCAAGTCATTTTCATGTAAAAGAAGCATGTGCTTAGGACTTCTTTTTAACATCTCTATGGATTTTTCATCATAGTACAGCATTGTATCCCATATCATTTCACTATATGCTCGACACAAATTCTCTTTGTTAATTTTCTTACCATTGCCAATGGCCTTGTTAACTAAGTCGGCCATAAACCAGTCTTGGATATCTAAGGTAACATATCCATTTTGATATCCCTTTTTGTCGAGATGGGCCCTCATCGCATCACGCTTTGCCACAGTATTTCCATGATGAAGCATTGGGTATCTGAACCAAGGCTTAAAGTTTAAGAATTGAACTAACAAATTATGGGCTATATCAAAATTTTTGATATAGTCCTCAACTGTAGTATTGTCGTAGTCAAGGTGCGTGTGAGTGTGATTAGCAACGAAATGACCAGCACGATCATACTGTCTCATTCGTTCGAGCCCGTCATCTTTTCCGAGATTATTAGTCACACTAAAAAAAACTGTTTGAATATTATGATTCTTTAAAATGCCGATCAGCTTCTGCGTTCTTTCTTTACCAGAATAGATCTCCATATCACCCATTGGAGCATCATCAAAAGTAAGAGCAACTTCGCCGGAGTATAAAGTTCGAGAAAAAATAACAGTAAAAATTAAGAGAACGAGTATTTTCATGTTTGAGATTCTAGTTCGAGAGCTGAATTTTGGGTATTAAAAAAACCTTGTAAGCACAAGGTTTTTTTAATTGGTGCCCGGGATAGGACAGATTAAGGGGCTAAAATCACGATAATTCTATGTCACAATAAACCACAACAAAACGCTCTGATTGCCGACAGGATCGAGCTTTTGTTAACATTGAGTCTTTGATCTATTGTTGTCTGCTTTTTCCTGTTTTAGGGGAGAGTTCCCCAAAAGTCACCCTACACAAAATTTACTATCAGAAAATAAAAAAACTTTTAGTATAGTTACGGGTACCATTCACTTTTAATACATCTGAAGGATAACACCTTACTTCCTTACCCCTCGCTTTTGACCACGCACTTCTGGCACCACAAATACTGTTCCCGGTTGATTTAATATACGGACAGGGACAGAGTCTATTATAATTTTTTATTTCATGGAAAATAATTAAAGCTACCTCTTTCTCTTTAACACTTTCAGCATTAAATAATAAATTCAGCCTCTCTACTGGACTGCGGTCATTTTATCGGAGTCCATAAATATATAATTACTTATCAAGATTTAAATCAATGTGCTTGTTGAAACTGTTGCCAATATCGATTAATTCTATCTCTTTTATCTGGGTTTTCTTTGTCTAAGACAATGCAACTACCAATAGAGCAATTGGATAGCATTAGTTTACAAAAACTCTCTCTTTTCATTTTTGTATCTTTTAGACTTTTCCCAACAATTCTAAATTGACGGCCATCAGATTTCCCATAGCAAACATGTGGAATTTTGGATGCACCGGCCATGTTTTCTTCACTAAGAACAGTGTTCTCAGTACTAATTACAAGCTCCTGCAATTTATTATCAAGCAGAGTATCGTCTCCATCTACAGTACAAAAAGCACAATCATCAGTAATCTCATTATTCTTTGTATCTGTAGGCAACCCAGAAACACGCTCATTACCTATAGGCGTATTCTCCGCAAATACTTGCAAAGCTAGTAATAGTGCGATCCCCATAATAGTTTTTTTCATTTCCTACCTCCTAACTAAATAGAAATAACATAAATTTTGCTCTATTTTTTTACAACTGTTTAACTCTTAACAAAATGTTTTCCTTAATATATTGTTTTTTCATAAAAAAGTTTTTATGTATTCTGAATGCAAATATAATGCCACTCATAATAATAATCTTGAAATGAAATATATCTGACTCAAATTTACGCTCATCTTAGCCCTGAACATTTAGCGGGTGTTACTCAAATTGTGGGCTTTGGTGGTACTTATAAAAAAAGTCACCCATTCAAATAGTAACGTTGCATGCATCAGGTAGTAAGCGCCTTTATGTTATTGATTTTTGAGCAAAAAAAAAGACTTCTTGTTGAAGTCTTTAAGTTTGGTGCCCGGGATAGGACTCGAACCTACACACCAATGGCACTAGATCCTAAGTCTAGCGTGTCTGCCAATTTCACCACCCGGGCATTTAAGTC
>Ga0208375_1002998_pt1 | contig 14959 bp, 18 predicted proteins | sample RifOxyD1_FD_184038 | JGI IMG/M metagenome (GOLD analysis project Ga0208375, IMG submission 184038) | Soil microbial communities from Rifle, Colorado - Rifle Oxygen_injection D1 (SPAdes) | ecosystem: Environmental > Terrestrial > Deep subsurface > Rock core/Sediment | place: Rifle, Colorado... | reverse complement strand
ATCATTATCGCCTTTTTCAGCAGATGCTTTTGTTTTGCCAGCTCTTCCTTCATCTCAGGGACTGCAACAGCTCCGGCCATCGCGAATAATATGGCTCCGTATGGAACAAAGAATTGTAAAATATTCACTGCCGCAAGATTCTGAAGATTTACTTTTGGCAGCGCGGATATGCATGCCAGTATTATGATGATGATGACTCCTGCGCTGAGAAGCATCTCTGATTCTTCAATCACTTTCAGTCCGAAATAAACCAACAAGGAGGATACTGCAAAGAAAATCAGGCTGTATCTTATTGTTTCCGCAGAATTGAACAAAGCCGAGATTACCTCTCCTTCACCTATCAGATAGGCTGTCAAAGCTCCGTATGTCGCAAGAACCATGCTTAAAGTCATGATATATTTTCCTTTTTTCCCAAGATATTTTTCAGCGTATCCTGTCAGCTGATGGTTGCCTTTTGTCCTCAGCACAACCTCGCCGATGTAAAGGAAAAGCATGAATGTGGCGAATCCTATGGCTGCAAAATGGATCATGCCTATAAGAAATCCGGCCTGGGCGATCACATAAGGTATGCTTAATACTCCTGCCCCGATAATCGTGCCGGTAAGCGTGGCAATAGCTCCGTAAAAGTCGCCTCTTTTCATAATCTCCATAACTCCGGATTAAGTATATAAATAGTTTATTGATTTTGGCGCAAAAGTCAGCTTAATCATTGTATCCAGATGCAATATATTGGATAGTCAAATACAGATATTCTGCCAATTTTCCCCGCTTCCCTACTTTGTGGGGGAGCAGGGAAAATTAGCTAAGAACATACTAATTGCACTTCACAGGAAAGAGATGTATGTTGTGCTTTTATGACCTTTTTGTCTCACTTAGCTATGTTTTACCTCAATATTGCTTAAATATATGGAAAGCTTCTAACATATATTATGACATATTCGTCCTGCAGCGGGAGCTGTGGATATTCAGGAAATAGTTCAGGAAGATCATGTTCTTATAGCTCAAGCTCTGGCCTTGATGCAGCATATTCCTCACAAAAATACAGCATTGACAGCGTTGTTTCATACACCAGCGAAAATGTGGGGAATATATATTCATTGGAAGCGGCCAGCAGGCCTTCTGTTTCTGTGAATACTGCCCGGGATTTGGCAGGAACTGCTGCATGCGCAATAACCAGCGCAATAAGAGATGCGGCTTATTCAGATTCTGATGCAGATAAAGCAAATTCTTATTCAGCCAATCCATCCTCATCAGTTCCAAAAAATTACTTCTCGCCTGAAACTTTTTTAAAGCCAAATAGGCAGCTTGCAAAATTTATCGGAAAAGGCGAGGATATAAGGCAGTATGTTGAGGAGATTTTTGAAAAAGTGATGGAAAAGGAAAAATCAGGCAGAAAACAAAAATTCCAAAAATTCCCAGAAGATATTGTGATAAGTGTTGTTTCCAAAGATGTGCTGAGGGAAAAACACGGTGAATTCGGCGGAAGATGGAATGAGAATATACAGGGCTTCTCAATCAACAGGAAGGGATTCAGCGAAAGCCTGATCATCGTGAAAGAAGACAGCCTTGACAGGCTTTTGATAACAATTGGCCATGAGATCGGCCATGTGCTCGGGTTTACATTGGGCAGCGCGCGCAATGAAGAAGCCAAGGCATTTGCATTTGAGATGGAATGGATAAACGCAATCTATGAAAATGATATTGCGGGATTGAAAGAGAATATCAATCTTGATCCAAGGCCTGCGGAAAACGGGCTGCATGATGTTGCGTTTAATTTTGTGAGAAAGCTTCTGCTCAGCGGAGATGAGGCAATAGGGATATATAATGATATGGCAGATGGGCTGCTGACTATAACTGGAGAGAGTGAATAAAGATGATGCCATGCTGCAATCATTCACCAATGCCTGTATATGCTCCCCCAGGAGATAGAAATGCCTATAATATGCCTCTTTTAGTTGATAATCCTGATTATCCAATCATTACAGGCACAGGGTTTGATCCCAAAACATCATTTACAAATTCAACTTTAAGCATGGCACAGATATATAGGCTGAATGGCAAGCCTGAATTGGCATACACATCATCAAAAAATAAAGACATGGAAAGGCTGGGTGACAAAGGAATGCCGGCATATTTCATAAAACATTTAAATCCATGTGTTTACAGGAATGTCAGCGGGATATAAACAGATAATAGCTTATATCTTATGACCAAACAGCATAACCAATAACAATCAACCGGAGGAAATCAAAATGGCAGAAAAAGCAAGCAAAGATGAGCAGGTCGGATTCCATAAAGGCGCATTGAGCACACTCGCAAAAGAAAGGGAAGAGATGATGAAGATCCTTTCAATAGTTGAGCAGCTGATGCAGATGCATGTAAAGGCGCTTAAAGATCTCGGTGTTGATCTTGAGGCGATGGCAAAGGAGGCATCCAAGAAAGAGCAGCATTCAAAAAAGACGCCGCTTGAGAATGAGCTGAGATAAGATTATTATTCCTTTTTATTTATTCTGCTTTTCTATGCTTTCTCTTTTATAGTTTGTTGATATCTCTTTTATTTTTTCAGCATTTATCAGCTTAATTCTGCTCTGTAAATGGTTCACCAATCCTTTGCAGCATTCCTTTCAAGAATCACTGCCTTGATCAGATCCTCATTGTATCTGCTGATAGGGTCTTCGCATAATACATAGACAGAAAATCCGTAGACAAAATCTGAATAATAGCAGTCTGTGTATTCTTTTTTATACCTCAGCTTCATAAGCCTGCCGTATTTGATCGTCTTATTGACAAAAAATCTCAGATTCACATGATCCATCATTTCATAGAATTTCATATTAAACAGTATCTTTGATCTTTCTCTTTTCTGCCAGACTAGGAGTTTCATTGCAGCGCCTCAGCAAACTTTATATTTTCCAACAATTCCGGTATTGCCATGAATGTTTTGTTTATCTGCAATCAAAATGAGAACCGAAGCAAAACCGCTGAAAGGATTTTTAAAAGCAGGTTTAATACTCGGTCTGCTGGCCTTTATAATGCCAAACCAGTTACTGAACAGCAGATTTCCTGGGCAGATGTTATAGTCGTTATGGAAAATTTCCAAAGGGATGAAATAGCTAAACGATTTCCCAAACAGTACCTTCAAAAACGCATTGTCTCTTTTTGTATTCCTGATGTTTATCATTATAATCAGCCTGAACTAATCAGTTTACTGGAATCAAAAGTCAGTTTAATCTGACTTCTTTCTTATGCCAAAAGGTTGGGTATGCCTTTCAAGAGGTAGACGGTGAAAGGCAAGCCAACCGAAGGCATTAAGACAGTATATTATCAGAATCTGAGCTTAATATAGTTTAGCAGGAAAAAATCAGAATAATGACGGGAAAACTGCAGGAATTACAGCGGCAAATAAAAAATTTACAGTCTTATTTTAAAGATCACATAAACTCTGCAGAATAAATAAAATTTTTACAATGCATAGATAAACGCCCTGAAACTGCTTATTTTGACTGTATCAGCCAGCGTAAGATTTACCGGTTTATAGAGTTCGCTGCAAACTATCAATAAGGAGTTTTTCTTTGCCTCTCTTTTCAGCTTTTTCTCAATGTCATAGATGTTATCATCCGGATTGATATAAAACACATCATACTTTGAAAGATCCATATCCAAATAATTGCTGTTTGTCAATCCGGCAGTTGATCTGATCTTTTTCTTCATCTTTAGCGAGAGATTATATCTTTCCTTGTCTATCTCAATTCCGCCTGCATTTGTGAAAAGCTCTGCTGTGAAAACAACCCTTCCGTCTCCTGATCCGAGATCAATGAAGTGTTTGTATTTATCAAGATTGATCTGTCTGAACAGAAGATATGCAAAATCCACTGACACAGAATAGGGGAATTCACGGTTTTTTATGTGGGTTAGGTCAATGTTCCTGAATAATCGCTTGATGAGCTCTAATTTTTCCGGGGGCTTATCTTCTGCGGATCTGCTGAGTTCGTTGGATTTGCCGGCCATAAGCTAAAGATATGGCTGGTTTTTAAAAAGATTGCTGATGGAGGATGAAAATAATGAAAAAAGTTATATACTGGCCAGATTTTTAGTATCAAAAAATCCGACCACCACCAGTCAATAGACTGGTGGTTTGCTCGCCCTTCGGGCTCGGGTCGGATTTTCTGTTCTCATTTTCCACATAAATTAAGGCTAACTAAAAACCACCGGTGAAATACACCGGTGGAAAATGAGATTTTATTATGAAAAAAGCCATGCTTATTAGGGTTGGAAATGATCATTATTGTGATGCAGATAAAATAAAAAGTGGTTTAACATTTGATTTTATACCTACGGAGGAGAACTGGGGAAAAAAAGAGTTGTTAGATTCTATATGGTATGATATGATTAAGAGCAGAGTATCTAAAACTAAATCCTTGGCAGAAATATACCCAAGACTTAAAAAGAAAAGATGTCATTTAGACCCTTATTTTCCAAAGTATTATACTTATAAAAAATTCAATAAATCTACTTATTGTGATCCGGGCATAATTAAAGCAGAATTTCTTAAGACCTTAAATAAAGGCGATTTGTTAGTTTTCTTTTGGGGTATAAAAGTAAATAATAAAAAACAATTATTTATAATTGGATATTTTTATGTAGAGAAAATTATTGATTTAGATTTTTGTACAAGAAAGAAAATAAAAGAATTAAGAAAGAAATACTTTTCTGCCCATTTGATCAGACAATCACCAGAAGGAGTCTTAGTTATTGGTTCAAATGGAAAACTCCTTGATAAACCGATTCGTTTAACACAAAAAATCAAAAAAAAGTCAACAATATATATCATCAAACCTAAATATAAATATTTATTAGGTATTAATGAAATACAATCTTCAAGTATTTTTATAAAGGTATTAGTACAAAAAGAATTTTTAAAATTAAAAAATTTATTAAAAAATAAAAAAGATTAACATGCTCTTTGCATATTATAGTATCTAACATTAATAATCGGATATTTCTGGCATAAAAATATCTTTTCTTAATGCCTTTTGCAATTCCGAAAGTAGTTCGGATTTTGTGAATACTTGCTTGGTGCCAATATATTGTTTGATGTTTTTCCAGAATTGTTCGATTGGATTTAGCTCAGGGCTGTAGGGCAAAAGCCTTATCATCTTTATTCCATGCATTTTTATAAAATCCAGAATTGCTTTTGTCAAGTGCCATCTTGCATTATCGACGATAATGCACAGTTTTTTGTAGCATTTATTGAGTCGTCGGAGAAATGGAAGATATTTCTTCGCATTGATTTTTTGACTGATTTTAGTTTTAACGTCTTTTATTCCCAATGCACCAAACACATGAAATTTTTGATACCTGTTTGAAACATACTTTATTGTAGGCTTTGAACCTTTGATAAACCAGCCCCTGATAATATGAGGCTCTAGCTTGAATGTGCTTTCGTCCAGAAATAAGACCTCATATCCAGCTTTTCTAAGAACCCTAATTCTTCGCCGAAGTTTTTTTTAAATTCTGCTTGCAGCTTTTTGTTTGCCTTTATGTGTTCAGGTCTTGCTTTCTGCAGACTTATGTTCATAGATTTTAACAGGCGATGCACTTGCATCGCAACATATTCAACATTGAATTCTTTATGAATAATAAACTGCACGAGTTTTGTCGTCCATATCGTAAAAGGCATTCCTGCCTTAAGCGGGCTTTTTGATATTATTTTTTTTAATTTTAAACGCTGAGTGTTTGAAAGTTTTTTTGGCCGCCCTTTTTGCTTGACGGCATAACAGCCAATTATACCACGTTTTTCAAATCTTCGAAGTATATCACTTATTGTTGTTATTGATAAACCAGTAGCTTCTGAAATGTATGGCTGGCTTTTGCTTTTTTTTCTCAGTAAAGCGCATTGCAAACGGATTTTTGCTTTTGCATTTTTTTCTTCAATATACTTTTTCTCGATTTGTTTTATAGAAAAATTCAACAGAAATTCGTTTCCTTTTTTGACATACATAATTATCACCTTTACTCATTTTAGAAGTAGAACTTATATTTAAAAGTTACGAAAATTAAAGTTATTTACTATAGTTATCTTTTGGATAGTGATAGAACCCTAAGAAGAAATCAGGAATATCATCCAATATGGTTGCTTGAGGAACCAGAATCTTTTTTGCATGCAGATATGATTGTAAAATTAGCTAAGGATTTAACATCTAAGGAATGGCTAGAAAATATTCAATTATTAACAACAACTCATTCAGGCTTATTATTATCCAGTTCCATTAATTCTCAAGGTAAAATATTATGGAATATTTTATCTCAACACGCAATTAAAGAAAGTTATGAACCAACAAAAATCGATGAAATAAAAATAAACGAAATTGGTAATTTAATGGGTGATCCTAATTTTGATGTATATTTTTATTCTAATATATCAAAAGTATTTACGGAGGATAGTTCACAAATTTTAATTTCTTTATTAGCCAAAAATGGAATTAATGCAAAGGGTGTTGGGGGTATGCCTGAAGTGCTGCGATATCTAAGAGCATTAGATGTTATGTCTTCTAGTAAACTGGGAAAAATTATCCAAGCAAAATTTATTGTTGATGGAGACTTGGGAGGGAAAGAAATTAAACAATATTTAAAAGATGAATATAAAAAAGATGAAAAAAATGGATTTAAAAAGTATGTTATACCTAACGGAAGTACAATTATAGTTTTACCTGATGGTCAATCAGCAGAAAGATTGAGTGATAATTTTTCCGAATATTTAAATGCTCTTACACATGATTTAGTTAACGATGATATGACTTTAAAGAGTAATATTCCAACCGAATTATCTAGTGTATGCAGCATCTTAAGAGAGAAATATATTCATGGTACTATCCTTACGTGGAAGTTAATAGAATCATGTCTTGAGAAAAATGATACAGTTAAATATTTGTTTTGGAAAAAATTTGAAAATAGCAATTATAAATTAGCAGATGAAAAAGTGAATATGATAAAAGAATTTTTGAAATAACTACCCTTACTCTAAACTCTTAAACGATAAGCTTAACCTCGTTGAACATTACATTAAGAATTATTTTTCTCTTCAAGAAAAAGTGTATATATAGACTTTAATATGCTCCTAATCCCTCATTTTTATAAACATATCATTTCTTAGAATTCAATTCATACGCCACCATTGTATTCTTCATCAGCATCGCGACTGTCAAAGGGCCTACACCATTCGGAACAGGGGTTATATAAGAGGCCTTTTCTTTCACATTCTCAAAGTCAACATCGCCTTTCAGCTTTCCATCAACTCTTGTTGTTCCGATATCAACGATCACCGCCCCTTTTTTGATCATATCTGCCTTGATAATGCCGGGCTTTCCGACAGCAGCTATTAAAATATCAGCCTCTTTAGTGTGCTTTGCAAGATCTTTTGTATAAGAATGGCATACTGTCACTGTCGCGTTCTCAGCAAGAAGAAGCATGGCCATCGGCTTTCCGACTATGTTTGACCTGCCGACCACAACGCAGTGCTTGCCTTTTAATTCTATTTTGTATTCTTTTAATAATCTAATGACTCCTTTAGGTGTGCATGGCAATAGATCACAGTACCCAATTGAAAGTTTGCCAACATTAATAGGATGGAATCCGTCAACATCTTTTGAAGGATCAATCGCCTCAATTATCTTTTTCTCATCAATGTGCTTTGGAAGAGGCAGCTGCACAAGAATACCGTCAATATTTTTATCCGCGTTTAATCTGCTTATCAGCCCGAAAAGCTCTTTTTCACTTATTTTTTCATTAAGCTCATGTTTCTCAGAATAGATCCCGCATTCAGCGCATGCTTCCTGCTTTTTTCTGACATATATCCCTGAGGACTCATCTTCTCCTGCGATAACAACAGCAAGCCCTGGCTTTCTTTGGCCGCTGGCTTCCAGTTTATGCACTTCCTGCTTTACTTCATCAATAATCTTTAATGCAGGCTCTTTTCCTCTCATAAGCAGGGCAGCCATTTTATCCATGCCCTTTAAGGAACCATTCAGCAGTCCTTTTCAGCCCTTCCTTAAAGCCAACCTCAGGCTTCCATCCGAGATATTTCTCTGCATGCTTTGCATCCAGAGAGATATGCCTTACCTCTCCAGGCACAGCATCAGTATGCGCTGCTTCAGTATCGCTCTTCAAGATTGACCTAAGCTCAGAATATATCTCATTTACGCTTGCTTCTGTGCCTGTTGCGATGTTGAATATTTTAAATTCCTGGCTCAGATCAGGATTCTTCTGCAGCGCAAGCAGATTTGCCCTTGCGACATCTCCTGAATAGACAAAATCCCTTGTCTGTTTTCCGTCGCCGAATATCTTCGGCTGCTCTTTTTTCATCAGCTTATCAAGGAATATTGAGATGACCCCAGCCTCGCCTTTTGGATTCTGCCTTGGGCCGTAAACATTGGAATATCTCAAAATGATGTAATTTACCCCATAAATGCAGTGGTAAACATAAAAGAAATGCTCTGCGCTGAATTTTGAGGCTCCGTAATGGCATATGGGGTTTATCGGATGCTTCTCATCGCACGGCATATACTTCGGTTCGCCATACAAGGCGCCGCCTGTTGATGAATAGGCTATTTTCTTAACCCCATGCTTTCTGCAGCATTCAAGGATGTTTATTGTGCCGATGATATTCACATTCGCGTCAAACTGCGGCTTTTCAACAGACCATCTCACATTTATCTGCGCTGCTGTATGCACGACAAGATTCGGCTTTTCTTTTCTGAAGATATTATCCAGCTGCCCGATATCTGTTATGTCTGCCTGATAAAATGCAGCTTTTGGATTTATATTTCTATTATCTCCTGTGATCATGCTGTCAGCTATGACAACTTTGTATCCGTTATCAACAAGCAGATCCACTATTGTGCTGCCTATGAATCCGGCTCCGCCTGTCACAAGCACTTTTCCTTTGTTGTTGTTTATTTTGTTGGTCATTTGTTCCATAGGTATTGCCATTTTGGCCTGTCTTATTCATCTTCTGGCAGATTTAAAATATTCTATTGTTTTCTTCAAACCTTCTTCAATTGAAACTTTCGGCTCCCATCCAAGAAGCCTTTTTGCCTTTGATATGTCCGGCCTTCTTATTTTGGGATCGTCAACAGGCAGAGGCATCGGAATGATGCTGCTGCTGCTTCCTGTCAGCTCAATGACCTTGTTTGCAAACTCAAGCACTGTCATCTCAGAAGGATTTCCTATGTTCACCGGATCATTGATGTCTGAGACCAGCAATCTGAACAGCCCTTCCACTTCATCTGCGATATAGCAGAATGATCTTGTCTGGCTTCCGTTGCCAAATACTGTGATTGGCTGGTTGTTTAATGCCTGATTCACAAAAGCAGGAACAACTCTTCCATCATTGGCCCTCATCCTCGGGCCGTATGTGTTGAATATCCTTGCGATCTTTGTATTGATGTGATGAACATTGTGATATGCCATGGTTATTGCTTCTGCAAACCGTTTTGATTCGTCGTAGCACCCCCGGGGCCCTACAGGATTCACATTGCCCCAGTATGTTTCCGGCTGGGGATTCACAAGCGGATCTCCGTATACCTCAGATGTGCTTGCCAGAAGCAGCACAGCATTCTTTGCTTTTGCAAGGCCCAATGCATTATGCGTTCCGAGGCTTCCGACCTTTAATGTCTGTATAGGTATCTGCTGGTAATCAATCGGTGAAGCAGGAGATGCAAAATGAAGTATGTAATGGACATCTTCCTCAATATTGATATGTTTTGTGACATCATGCTCCATAAATCTGAAATTAGGATTTTTCTTGAGATGCTCTATATTTTTATTTGAGCCGGTAATAAAATTATCAATGCATATGACTTTCATCCCTTTTGCCAGCAGGTATTCACACAGATGGCTTCCGAGGAAACCTGCTCCTCCTGTGACTATTGCAGTCTTTCCCTTAACATCCTTTATAGGCTGAGGATTATTTACCACAATCCCCTCCCGACACCGATATAATTAAAGCCCAGCTTTTTCATCTCCTTAGGATCATATATATTTCTTCCATCTATGATGTTCGGCTCAGCAAGAAGATCTTTTATCTTCTGCTTGTCCAGATACCTGAATTCGTCCCATTCTGTCGCAATTACCAAAGCATTGCATCCTTTTACTGCATCAAAAGGCGTCTTTGCATATTCAATATCCCTAAAGATCCTGCGCGCTGTCTCTTCTGCCTCAGGATCAAATGCAGTTACCTTGGCCCCGAGCTTCTGCAACTCATTGATTATTGCGATTGACGGCGCTTCCCTCATATCATCTGTCTTCGGCTTGAACGCCAGCCCCCATACTGCTATTTTCTTATCCTTTAGGTCGGGAATAAGCTTTTTTATTTTCGGCATAAGGGACTTTTTCTGCTTCTCATTAACCCAGTTGACAGCCTCAAGTATCTCAAAATTTATGCTGTTCTGTTTTCCGCAGTCAATCAGCCCGCGGACATCTTTCGGAAAACAGCTTCCTCCGTAGCCAATGCCTGCCTGAAGGAATCTTGGGCCTATTCTTGTATCTAATCCAATTCCTTCTGCAACCATCTTTACATCAGCTCCGACTTTCTCGCATAGATTGGCTATTTCATTCATAAAAGAGATCCTTGTGGCAAGCATTGAATTGCTTGCATATTTTATCATTTCCGCGCTTTTGATGTCAGTTATCAAAATCGGCCTTCCTGTCCTTTCAATGCCCTTGTATAAGCCGATCATTATCTCTTTGGCTTTCTCAGATTCCACTCCGATAACAATCCTGTCAGGATTCATGAAATCCTTTATTGCCTCGCCTTCCCTCAGAAATTCCGGATTTGATGCAAGATCAAATGATATTTTCTTATTTTTCGCAGACTGGCTGTGCCTTATCAGTTCCATCAGCTTATGCGCAGTGCCCACAGGGACAGTGCTTTTGTCAACAATCACCTTGTAATCCTGCATATAATTTCCTATATCCTTTGCCGCGGATTCTATATACTGCAGATCCACACTGCCGTCTTCTTTTGAGGGAGTGCCTACAGCGATGAAGATTATGTCTCCGTGCTCAATTGCCTTCTGCCTGTCAGTTGTGAAGCCCAATCTTCTTTCCCGCACATTTCTTTTTACAACATCGCCTAATCCTGGCTCGTATATCGGAATAATGCTCCGCTTTAATTTCTCTATTTTTTCGCTGTCTATATCAAGGCAGACTACTTCATTTCCAAGATCAGCAAAGCATGCTCCTGCCACCAATCCGACATATCCGCTTCCGATGATCGTGATTTTCATGGTGCACCCTTGCTTAAGATTGAAGATAATTTCTCTTTCATCTCTTCCATCTTTTCTTTTGTTTTTGCTTCAATATTTAATCTTAATAGAGATTCAGTATTGCTTGGCCTTACATTAAGCCGCCAGCCGCCAAAGTCAATGCTTATGCCGTCAAGATGGGATACTTCTGCATTTTTCTGCCTGCCAAACAGCTGCTCCAACTCATTTATTTTTGCTTCCTTGTCTTTTACTGCAAAATTTATTTCTCCGGATTGGTAATATTTTCTCAGGGGCTTTATCAGCTCAGATAATGGCTTGTTTTCTTCAAGCATTATCTCAATGGCCTTCAATACGGTCAATATTGTGCTTTCTGTTGTAAAATGCTCTTTGTAATAGAAATGCCCTGATAATTCTCCGGCAAACAAAGCATCTTCTTCCTTCATCTGTTTCTTGATAAAGGCATGGCCAACCCTGCACATAATGGCTTTTCCGCCTGCTTTTTCTATAGTCTCTTTTACAGCCATTGATGACCTTAGGTCAAACAGTATTTTTGCTGCCGGATGCTTTTCCATGATATGCTTTCCTATCAAAGCAGTCAAAAGATCAGCGCTGACAATGCCCCCTTTTTCATCAACAAGCACGCACCGGTCAGCATCGCCGTCAACAGCCACTCCGAAATCTGCCTTGTTTTCAACAACTGTTTTCTGAAGCACGGCAAGAGTCTCATGCTTCAGCGGGTTTGCCTCATGGTTCGGAAAAGTCATGTCAAGATCGCAGTATAGCTTAATGAGCCTGCATCCAAGCTTCTCATAAACTTTCGGATGGTCCAGGGATCCCATCGCATTTGCTGCGTCAAGGACAACTGTAAATTTTTTTGGCAATCTTTTTAATTTATCTTTGGCCATTCTGTCCATAAGGCCCAGATTAAAATCTATATACTCATCAAGGATATCTTTTTTTATTATCTTTCCTTTTGTCTTTTTGCTGAACATATTCTTTCCGGCCAAGGACTCTATCTCTTTTATTCCTGTGTCTCCGCTTACCGGAATGCTGTCTCTTCTGCACATCTTAAATCCATTGTGATCCTTTGGATTGTGCGATGCGGTTATCATTATTGCAGCTTCTCTGCCATGGCCTGCGTAATACAGCATAGGTGTTGTTGAGAGGCCGATATCAATCATATCCGATCCCTCATCTGTTATTCCGTCTGCTAATGCTTCAAATAATTGCGGAGAGCATGATCTTGCATCCCTGCCTACAACAACTTCTTTGCAATGGAGAAAACTGACAAAAGCTCTTCCTATCTTATATGCGATCTCCTCATTCAATTCAGAAGGATAAACCCCTCTGATATCATATGCTTTAAAGATGCCCATTTTGTTCAGTCCGATTTGATGTCCTCCCATTCTTTTATGGCTTTTTCATACCTTTCCATATTGCCTGTGTCAAACCACTGGCCTTTGAACCTGAATCCGAAAAGCCTTCCCATTGACGCAATCTTTGGGAATACTTCCTTTTCCAGCATCACAAAGCCGTCTTTTGCTTCTGGAATCATCGCCAGGACTTCTGGCTCTAAGATATAAAATCCCGAATTTATGAAATTTGAAGGGGCATCCTCTTTTTTCGGCTTTTCAACAAATTCCAAAATCCTGTCATGTTCCATCCTTGCGGTGCCGTAATGGCTTGGATCGCTGACTTCTGTGAGGGCAATGGTTGCCAATGCCTTATTTTTTTTATGAAGCTCATACATCTGGTCAATATCAATATTCTTTAATTCATCTCCGTTCATGCAGACAAATGTCTCTTTCAGATGCTTTTTTGCCAGCCTTAAAGGCCCTGCTGTTCCCAATGGCTTATTTTCTTCCACATAGCTTATTTTCAGGCCAAACTGAGAGCCGTCAAGGAAATAAGCCTCTATCTTATCTTTCATATGGCCGACGCACATGATAATATCAGTAATGCCATACTTTTTTAGCAGATCAAACAGATGCTCTGTTATTGGCTTGCCATGCACTGGAATCAGAGCTTTAGGGATCTCATAAGTTATGGGCCTAAGCCTTGTTCCAAGGCCTCCTGCAAGTATGACTGCTTTGGTCAGTTTCATAGTTTGGTCAGTATCATGTTGTTATATAAATTTATTGACACTTTATATAGTGATGATTAAGGTTGATATATTTCAATATAGAAAATAATTAAGATATTCTTGTTTTAAGCTTTCCACTGGGTTAATTTTAAATAGAACCTGAGTTTAAGCATCCCTGAACGGCCATAGGGACATGGTCCTACCCGATCTCATTTCGAACTCGGAAGTCAAGCATGTTTCCGTTTCATGTTGTACTGTGCTCTGCACGGGAACCATGGAAAGCTGTTCACCTTTTTTATTCTGATGTTTTATTGCTGGATTCTTGGTATATTTCAGAAAAAGATAGTTAAAATATTAATTTATTCTCTACAAAATAAGGTATGGTAACAAAAAAGTTCATATGGTTCTATAGGTTACTACGTGGTAACCAAAAAGTTTATATAGTCATCTATGTTACCAACTTGGATATGGCTAAAAAATTGAAAAGCACAAAAGTGTTAGAACTGGAATTGTCTGAAACTTATAGAAAAGTCCTTGATTATTTTTTTTCTTTTCCTGAGTATGCGATAGGCCTTAATGACCTTTCTGAATATATAGAATCTTCAAAAACAACAACAAAGGCTGTAATTATGCGGTTAGCTGAAAAAGATATAGATTTTCTTAAAAAAGAGGAGATAGGCAAAGCATGGAGAATCTCTGCAAATGTTAAACATCCGTTTATGATAACAAAAAAGATACCTCATAATTTAGAATTAATTTATGAATCCGGCCTTATAACTGAGATATATCATAAAATACCCGATGCCCGGGCAATAATCCTCTTCGGAAGTTATAGGTGGGGTACTGATAATGAAAAAAGTGATATAGATATTGCAGTAGAAATCCTTGATGATCAGGATATGCATATAGAAAATCCGTGGATAATCGAAAAATTTAGTTTTAGGAAGAATGTTAATGTGAATCTCCACATCTTTTCAAGAAATAAGATTGATTTAAATCTTTTCACAAATATAGCAAATGGCATTGTTTTAGACGGGATATTAGAGGCGCGGCCATGATGCCAAGACAAAAACATCCGGATAAAAAAAATGCGATTAGTATGCTGGACGCATCATTTAGGCAGATGAGATATACCCTAAGCCTTGAATCAAATGATGATTCAGCGTTCAATATTATAAGGAATATTTACGAATGTTTTAGGATGCTTGGCGATGCATTATTAGTTTCTCGGGGAATTGAATATGTAGACCATGCCGAACAGATTAAAATGCTTGAAAATCTCAGAATACAGACAGAAAGGCCCATACAGCTTGTCGATAACTTAAGAAGGATGAGGCACAATATTAATTATTATGGATATACCCCAAAAAAGATAGAAGCTGATGATGCAATATTGGTAGCAAAGGCATGTTTTGAACCTTTGTTTAATGCTGTCAAACAAAAAATAGATAAGGATCAGAAAGAAAGGAGATTAAATCCTTTATGAAAATGAAACAGCAGACAAAAAGCAGATTAAAAAGCGCTTCTTATAGCTAATCTCCTTGATTTGTGAACTTTTATATAGTAGTTCTTTCTATGTTACGCATAGAGGTGATATCTATGTGGCAACTTC
>Ga0208375_1002997_pt1 | contig 14964 bp, 15 predicted proteins | sample RifOxyD1_FD_184038 | JGI IMG/M metagenome (GOLD analysis project Ga0208375, IMG submission 184038) | Soil microbial communities from Rifle, Colorado - Rifle Oxygen_injection D1 (SPAdes) | ecosystem: Environmental > Terrestrial > Deep subsurface > Rock core/Sediment | place: Rifle, Colorado... | reverse complement strand
CCATCCTTGATATTTTAAAGCGCGTGTAAATTTGTCGGCTTCTGGAATTCTGTGGGCGATCGAAAGCATTAAAGAAAATGTATGTTCGGCTACCGTGTCGGTTAAAACTCCTGGAGTGTTGGTTATCATAATTCCCCGCTTTTTTGCTTCTTGGGCGTCAATATTATCAAAACCCACTGCCATATTGGCAACAATTTTAAGCTGCGGCCCAAATGAGTCCATCACTTCACTATCAATTTTGTCCGTTAAAAGGCAAAATAAAGCATTATAATTCTGATCTTTAAGCGCAGTTATTAATTCTTCTTTGGTTAAAACTCTATCTTCCTGATTTACAGCAATTTCATACCCTTTATCTTTTAACATTTTAATTCCCGCCTCGGGAACAATTCTTGTTACAAAAATTTTCATGATTTTATATTTTATTTATACTTCCGAAAATTCTTAATTTTTTTTCTATGACTTTTTTCATTGCTTCAACTCCAGGCGTTAAAATTTTATAAGGCGTGGTTTCTTCCGGCATTTCGGCAATGGTTTTTTTAACCGCTTCCGTAAAGGCAACTCTGATTTCAGTATTGATGTGAATCATTGAAATGCCATTAACAATTGAATTTTTAAAATCGGTTTCGCTCATTCCCGAACCGCCATGTAAAACAAGATAAATATTATCGCCGACCGCTTTTTTTATATTGGCAATCCTTTGAAAATCCAATTTCGGCGCATTGGCGACAATGCCATGGATATTTCCCACCGCTGGCGCTAACATATCAACGCCGGTTTCTCTGACAAATTTCTCCGCTTCTTCCGGCTCGGTTAAATCTTCTGTTTTTATTTTTATAATTTCTTTTTGAATTTTTGACTCTCCCCTGACATATCCTAACTCGCCTTCCACAATTATATTTGGATTTTTTGATTTGGCATATTCAACGCTTTGTTTGGTTAACTTTATATTTTCTTCAAATGGTAAAGCGGAAAAATCCGCCAAAATTGCATCGTATCCGGCATCAACAGCCGCAACAACATCCTCAAAACTTTTGGTGTGATCGGCATTTAAAAAAATAGGAATGCCGAACTCTTCTCGAAATGCACTGACTAAATTTACTGCCTGCTTTAAACCAATATGTTTTCTTTCTCCTTCTGAAGTGCCAATAAAAATCGGCGTTTTTAATAGAGCAGCCGATTCAACGATGGCTCTTAACGCTTCGTTTTCCGAAAAATTAAAATGCCCAATCGCCCATTTTTCTTCAGTTGCCTTTTTAAAATAATCTTTTATTGTCATTTTATTCTATTACTCTCGGTTCATAATCTGTCGGAGCTTTTTTGAGATATTCTTCCAACTCCCCACGTGTCAGAAGACCTGCCCTAGCCCCAATTTGTTGGACTACCGACATTGGGTTAACCGGCGCCCACGTTATCGCTTCCCTCACTGTTTTTCCTAACGCCAAAGCAGCGGTAAAAGTTGAAGAAAACGCATCGCCGGCGCCGGTACGTTCCAATGGCGGCGCCGGATCAGGATATGGCGGCATAAATAGCATTTCCTTGCCGTCATAAGAGTAAGCGCCTTTAGGTCCATCGGTAATAACAACAATTTTCGGACCAAGCGTTGAAATCATTTTTAAAAGATTTTTTATATCATTTTCTTCTGAATTCAAAATTCTTTGCGATTCTTCTTTATTGCAGAAAAAAACATCGCTTTTTTTATAAATCCCTTTTAAGGCATCTTTACCGAATTTCATCTGAAAAGTTCCCGGCTGAAACGCTAATTTTATTTCCGGATGATCATTTAGGTATTTTTCAAATTCATAGTGAAATTCCAAAGAATTTTCTCCCAATGAAGAAAGATAAACCCACTTTGGTTTATTAAAGTCATAAAGCTTGCGATCATAATTTTCATGTTTTATTAAAATAGTGCGATCGTCTTCAAACCATAAGACATAATGATAATTTGTTTTATGATTTTTACAGATGGCAATAAATTGCGTCCCAACACTTTCTTCTTGCAATGCTTCAATGCACTCAACGCCGTTTTTATCATCTCCTATATTTGTCATCAAAGCGCTTCTTAATCCCAAACGCGAGGCGGCTACCGCCGCGTTTGGCGCGTTACCTACCGCTGGTACGACAAAAATATCTTCATAAGGAATTTTATCTGCGAAACGCATGCAAATTTCACGGGCACCTTTATCAATATCAATATGGGCCGAAGGATCTTTTAATTTGATAAAAGCGTCAGTCGTGATATCGCCGATTCCTAAAAAATCATAATTATGTTCCATAAAATTTTAACTTTTTCTTTTTACAACTCTTAAAACCGCGGCCTTTATGTCTTTAACTCCCATCCCAAATGCTTCAATCAATTCATCTGGCTCGCCGGATTCGCCGAAGCGGTCATGAACACCAATAAATTCTTGCGGCGCCGGAAAGTGCTGACTAAGAATTTCGGCTACAGCCGAACCGAGACCGCCCGCGACTTGATGTTCCTCAACTGTAACAACTGCTTTAGTTTCTTTTACGGAATTTAATATTGTTGCAATGTCAAGCGGTTTTATCGTATGGCTGTTTATTACGGTCGCTTCAATACCTTCTTTTGATAATTCTTCAGCCGCTAAAAGCGCGTTATATAAAAGCGCGCCGCAGCCAATAATAGTTAAATCTTTTCCTTCTCGTAACACAATTGCTTTTCCGATTTCAAATGGTGTTTTTTCAGTGGTAAAAACCGGAGATTTTTCCCGCCCAAAACGAAGATAAACCGGACCATCACAATTAATAACCGAAGCTTTAGTTGCTTTATACGCCTCAATAGCGTCGCACGGAACTATCACTGTCATTCTTGGCTGAACCCGCATCAAGGCGATGTCTTCAAGGGCCTGATGAGTAGCGCCATCCGGCCCCACGGAAATTCCGGCATGGGCGCCGGCTATTTTGACCGGCAGGTTATTCAAGCTGATGGTAGTTCTTATTTGTTCATTATTGCGGCCGGGAGAAAAAACTGCGTAGGAAGAAATAAAAGGAATTTTTCCATAATTGGCAAGCCCAGCGGCTACGGTTGCCATATTTTGTTCGGCTACGCCAAGTTCAATATATCTTTCAGGGAATTTTTCTTTAAACCAATGGGAACGAGTTGATTCGGCAAGATCGGCACACAAAACAACAACGCGGTCGTCTTTTCCACCGAGTTCAACCAACCCCTTGCCATACCCATCGCGAGTCGGCACTTGTTCCGCTTTTAATAAATCTTCAATTAAATAAGCTTCTTTATTCATGTTCTGATTTTATTTTTCCTCCTAAAGTTCTTAATTCATTTAAAAATTTTGCGCCTTCTTCCGGCTTCGGCGGCTTGCCATGCCAGTTAAAATCAAATTCAATTTCGGGAATTCCTTTTCCCGGAATAGTATGGGCAATAATTACTGTTGGTTTTTCATAAATAGCTTTTGCCTCCTCAACCGCGTCAACAAATTCTTCAATATTATGGCCGTCAACTTCTAAAACGTGCCAGTTGAACGCTTCGTATTTCGCTTTTAACGGCTCAAGCGGCATAACGTTTTCGGTCATGCCGTTTATTTGAATATTATTGCGGTCAATAATACCGGTCAAATTATTTAATTTATTATTTCCGGCAAACATCGCCGATTCCCATAAATTTCCTGCCTGATGTTCGGCATCCGACATCGCGCAGTAAACGCGGAATTTTTTCCCGTCCATCCTGGCGCCGTAAGCAATACCCGCCGCCTGCCCCAGCCCCGAACCCAAAGGTCCCGAAGTTGTTTCAATGCCAGGCAATCTTTCTCTTTCCGGATGCCCCTGAAGCCGTGTGCCGTATTTTCTTAAGGTCTTTAATTCTTCAATCGGAAAATAACCGGCATGAGCCATCACCGCATAGCGAATGGGGCAAATATGGCCATTTGAAAGAATAAGGCGGTCGCGATCGGGCCAGTTGGGATTTTTAGGATCATGGTTTAAAATATGAAAATAAAGCGCGGTAAAAATATCGGCCATGCCCAAAGGCCCGGCCGTATGTCCGGATTTTGCTTCAACAAGTTCTTCAATCAAACTCTGCCTTATCTGATTGGCCTTTTCTTCCAATTCTTTTACTTTTTCATCGTGGATATAATGGGACATATTTTAATCGCTGATCGCTGATTTTAGATCGGCAATTGCCTGGCCGACATCCGGCGCGACCAAAAGACCGGAACCAATAACAAAGATATCGGCTCCCGCTTCTTTTAACTGCCGGATATTTTCAACCCTTACTCCGCCGTCTACTTCAATTTTAACATTATGATGATTATTATAGCGCAATAACCCGATTTTCGTTGCCGTATCCAAAACAAGATTTTGGCCGCCATAGCCGGGATGAACTCCCATAAACATAACCGAGTCAATTTCTTCAAGCCATGGTTTTACAGTTGAAGACGGTGTTTCCGGATTTAAAGCCAGCCCAACTTCTATCTGCGCTTGCTTGCATTTTTCAATAATATTTTTAATATCTCCCGGCTCTAAGGCCTCAATATGGAATATGATTCTTTTAGGCGCCAACTCTATCCATTTATCAATGGATTGCCACAACCTTAATATCATTAAGTGGAATTCAACCTTAACTAGTTTTGTAAAGTAAGTTAGTTCTTCAAAACTGATATTGGTTTTACTGGTGACAAACTCGCCGTCGGTAATGTCAATTTGAATCCAATTGTCAAATTCAGCCAAAAAAGGCCTAAGCCGTTCAAACTTATCTTTTAACTCTTCAAAATCGTTGTATAAATTTTTATCGGACGTTATTAATGCCGGAATAATTTGCGCCATGGTGTTGCAATATATTACTGAGTAAACTGAGTATTTGGATATTGGACATTGGTTCCACTTGCTCCGCTAACTGTAACATTGAAAGTGTTCGTGTCGCTTCCGCCCTTGCAGTCGCTTACAGAAACCTGAACTTTGTATGTTCCAACCTTTGACCAACTGTGAAAAGTCGTAAAATTGGTACCGGAGTTTGTACCGATAGTTAGGTTAGATGTGGGAATGGCGCAAGCACCCACAGATCCGGTGCCATCTCCCCAATTAACTGACCAACTTAAATTATCTCTGTCGGCATCCGTGGCATTCCAAGAAAATGATACGGATTGCCCCGTTTGTATTGAAGACGGTATGGCCGGAATTCCGATAATTTTTGGCGCAGTGTTGGTAGAGCCAGTTCCCGCCGCCACAATACTAAACGGGGCGTTGCTGTCGTCATAAATATCTCCATTTTGATTGCTCACGCGAATTTTATATTCCGCTCCATCAGAATAAAGATTACTGATAGGATCTGCCCCCACCGTCCAACTGAACGAACTTGAATCCACTCCGCCCACAAATCCTATATCACCCAAAATTTTGCCATCTTTAACTAGAAAAATATCAAATGGGCCAGGCCCTCCTTTACTAGACCATTGGACGACATAGTTCTTCCCCTTTGTTAAAACTTCCCCCCCATTCGGAGAAAGGACGGTGATGGAGGGAACCGACGACACTGAACCTACAGTTACTCTTGCGGTCGCGGTCAGAACAGTTCCGGATGGCGATTTATACGCGGCCTTGATGTCTGCGGTGCCGTTTGAAATTCCGCGGACAGAAGCATAAAGCGCACCGCCCGGGCATTTGCTGCCCTCGGCACAATCAAGTATAGCAATAACTAGATAAGCTACACTCGAATTGCTTGAACTCCAACTTGCGGAAACAGGAATCCGAGCCGGCATGACTTGCGGGCAAGCAAATCCTTCTGGACATTTTGGCATTGGCGGCTGATAAAAGGCCTGAAAACTTTTACTTTCGCCAATCGCAATAGATGCAGATGATGGCTCGATTTCAAGATATCCGGCGCCTTCCGGTTTTGGAGTAATAACTCCGCACCCATACAACTGATTCAACTTCGCGCGAGTTGATTTGCCGACATAACCAGTTCCATATTTTAATCCAACCGGTGTTAAAACTTCAGTACGATATTTTTCCTGAAAACCGGTAACGGCCGACGCAGTAGATTCACCGAAGTTAGCGGGTACGGAATAAGCTACTCCCGGCGTTCCTCCGGTTTTTGCCATCTCATCGCTTGAAATAGAAAAACCTTCTTTTTGTAAAACTATTTGGAGAGCGTTTACTTCATCACCCGTATTACCAATCATTAAATTCGTATTAAATGTATGGCACCACGCCCTGTCATCGCCCTGTTGATTTTGCAACTGGGCCAGTTTCTGCTGAAGTGCCTGGATTTGCGCCATAATCGCTTGGATTTGGGATTGAATTTCCGCGCTGGTGGCGCCGAAACTGAAATTCGGCGTTATTAATAATGCCGATGCCAAAAATATGGCTAATAATATATATTTTTTCATAACAATTTTTTTAATTTTAATTTTTTTTTAATTTTAATTTATTCAATTCTTCGCGAACAACAGTTCTATCGTCCCACGGGAATCGCCTGCCGCCAATGACGATTGACTGTTCAGAACCTTTTCCTGTTATCAATACTACATCATTTTTATTTGCAAGGGAAATCGCTTTTTTAATGCCTTCTCGCCGGTCTTCGATTATAAATAAATTTTTACCACGTGTTTTACCGAATTTTTCCGTCGCGACCGCAATATCTTCGCAAATTTCTTTCGGATCATCTTCATAAGGATCAACATTGCTAACAACGATAAAATCAGCATTTTTAGCGGCAATTTCTCCTAAAATTGGCCGTTTTGCCTTGTCTCTACCGCCCCCTTCGGCGCCTAAAAGAACAATAACTTTTCCAATTGACTGCATCGCCATTTCGCTGGCGGTTTCTAAAACCGCGCTCATCCCTTCTTTTTCATGAGCATAGTCAACAAAAACGGTGAAATCTTGGTCCTCATCAATTTTTTCCATTCTGCCGGGAATATTTTTTAAACTCTTTAAACCTCCCTGAATTTGTTCGCTGGAAACGCCAAAAACCGAACCAATGGCAACTGCCGGAAGCGCGTTATAAACATTGAATTTTCCGGAAATATTTATTTGATACGGCGTTGAACCGACTAAAAACTCCAATCCTTCTCCTGTGTTTCGGATTTTATCAGATTGAAAATCGGCTCCTTCTTTTGTCCCGAAGTTTATTTTTTTATCTGCAGGAAAGTTTAAAAAATATTCTTTATGCGGATCATCGTAATTTACAATAATAATTTTTTTAATTTCTTTTCCGTTGATAATTTTTCGTTTGCCATTTTTAATTATTTTGAACATTTTGCCTTTTGCTTCTTTATATTTTTCAAAACTATTGCCGTGGGCCTCTAAATGTTCCGGCGTTAAATTAGTGAAAATAGCGACATCATAAAAAATTCCAAAATGCCGCCATTGTTTTATTCCTTCCGACGTGGTTTCCACGATGACAAATTCACAACCGGCATCAGCCATTTGTCTTAAAAGTTTCTGCAATATAAACCGGCCAGGCATTGTCATATGATATTTATTAAGCATTTCAATTTCGCTTATTTTGATATTCGCCGTGCCTATTAGGCCGGTTTTGTGCCCTCCGGCGGTTAAAACCGACCAGATAAAATTCGCCGCCGAGGTCTTGCCTTTGGTGCCGGTAATGCCAATAACAATCATCTTTTTTGACGGCCAACCATAATAAAAGGCCGCCAAAGCCGCAAAAATCAAATGATAAAGCGATATAAATTGTTCCGGAATGAATTTTTTTATTATTGATTTGATACCCATTTTCTCAAGTTATAAAGTTTATACCAAAAAGTTTTAAGTACTAAATCGTAAGAATCGGAATATTCCAAAAGTTCGCCGCCAAAACGTTTTTTGAAGCGAGAGACACCCTCGTATTCTTTGCCGACAGCCCCGAAGTTATAAATCTTAAACCCAAGTTTTTTAACTTCAGTAATTGTTTTCCAGTGCAGCAAGTGGGGCGCCATTAAATTTTTAAATTCATCGCTGGAAGCGCCAAAAATAAAATAAGCAGTTTCACCACAAAATAAAACCAGATTTATGGCGAGAATTTTATTATTGTAATCAGCAATTGCCAAAAAAGCGTTTTTATTTTCTTCGCAATTTTCAAAAATATTTTTATAATAAATCTCCGGATGTAAGCTGAATGTATTTCTTTCAGCGGTTTTTTCCATTAAATCATAAAAATATGAAAAATATTTTTGAAAATCAGTTTTTATGATTTCAACATTTACGCCTCTGCCTTCCGCTAACCTAATTCCGTAGCGGGTTTTCGGATGCATCTCATTTAAAATTTCTTCCCCCGTTTTTCCTAAATTTAAAACCCATTCGGATTTTGGCTGGAAATACGAAGAACGATAAACATAAGTCGGCGTTTTTTTAAAATATTTTTCAAAATTCTCTTTACTTCCATAATTGAAATTATGGAAATAAAAATCAAACCGTACAAAAGTCGCATTTTCTTCTTTTCCGACTTCAACCAATTTTTTATGAAATTCTTGTAAAAAATCCTGAAAAAAGAGGATTGACGCATGCGGAATATATAAAAAACTTTTACCAAAAGGCATGGGATATTTTATAATTTGGAAAAATCCAATAATTTCGGAATCTTTTTTAATTTCAAATCTTCTGACTTTACGGCCCATTGCCTCTTGCCACTGGCCAAAAAACCACGCCTGGGTAAACGGCGCGTTTTCTTCAAGTAAAAGCGGATTATACTCCGCTTTATTTTTTATTTCGGAAAATTCAAACATTGTTGTTATTTTAAGCGTTTTTCAGTTTAAAAACAATAAAAAAATAAAAAGCGCATAAATGCGCTTTAAGCTCCAAACCGCCGTTCGTACATTCCATACTGTTCAATAACTGAAAGAAATTGTTCTTTAGAAAAATCCGGCCAGAGTGTTTCCGTATGATAACACGCCGAATCGGTTGTAAGAAACGGAAGCGCGCCCGAACTGCGATGCGACCAGCCGGGTCTTTCCTCGCCAGTCCGAATTTCAAGATCAACCGAAGGCAAATCGCGTGTCCAAGAAAAGTTTTTAACGCTCTCAAAACCAATTTTATCGAGATTTAATGACGGGGCAACACAAATTTTTTTTGTCGCATAAACAATTTCAGTTTTGCCGCTATATCCCAAAAGAATTGTAAGATGCCGATCTTTATAGTCGACAGTTTTTTCTTCAAGCGAACGGATGCATTCGAAAAAACGGTTATCGGAAAAAATCTCTTTCCATTTGCCCAAAACACGCAATCGGATTTGATTTGTAAAAAGTTTTTCAGAAATATCGCCTTCAAGCTCTCTCCGCAAGAGACCTGTTAAAAAGCTAATTTCGAGCGGATCTCTTTTTGTAAGATTGTCTTCGGACGCGGCCCAAAAAGTAAAATATGGAATACCGAGATCAAAGGCGGCATCGCTTATTTCATGAAATCTTTCCCGGCCCTTAACATGACCTTCCCACGGCGCTAAACCCTGAGATCGAGCCCATCTCCTGTTTCCATCGGGAATAATAAAAACGTGACGCGGAAGATTATCCTGCATTGCGAGTTCCTCATTTTATTTTTTAAAAAGCTAAATTATATAATAATGTCTATAGAGATTAAAACACAACAAAATAAAGTTGTCAATGCGGAGAGGGCGAGATTCGAACTCGCGATACCCTTTCGGGTATGCCGCCTTTCCAAGGCGGTGCACTAGGCCACTATGCGACCTCTCCACAAATTTATTTTTTAGATTTTCAAACCCCTCAAAATTTTAACCCTTTCCTCTATCGGCGGGTGGGTAGAAAAAATCTTTATCAGCCATGGAGTTTTTTTGCCTTTTTGCGAATCCGCCCCGAAAGGATTTTCTAAAAATAAATGAGCGGTGGCATTGGAAGCGGTTTTCATTGGACGCGAGTAGGTTGAAATTTTTTCTAAAGCGTTAGCAAGCCCTTCCGGATAACGGGTTAAAAGCGCGCCTGAAGTATCGGCAAGAAATTCCCGCCGACGAGAAATCGCCATATGAATCAAAGAAGCGATAATCGGCGCCAAAACAGACAATGCAATGCCAATAATAATCAAGATTCCGCCGGCGCGAGAATCGTTGTCATCCCGACTTCTTATTCCTCCAAACCACATAGAACGCATAAATATATCTGAAAGAATAGCAATAAAACCGACCAAGACCACAGCCACGGTGGAAACCAGCATATCACGATTTCCTATATGGGAAAGCTCGTGGCTAAGCACTCCTTCAAGCTCGCTGCGATCCAGTTTTTCCATTAGCCCTATTGTTACCGCCACTACAGCGTGTTTAGGATTGCGTCCGGTGGCAAAAGCGTTTGGCGCCGGGTCTTCTATTATATAGAACCCGGGCATAGGAAGCCCGGCAGCAATAGTAAGATTTTCTAAAATCCGATAAAGCTCGGGATGTGATTTTAAATCCACCGGTTTCGCTTTATGCATTTTTAAAACAATCTTGTCCGAAAACCAGTAACTTAAAACGTTCATAAAAATACTGAAAATAACCGCGATATAAAGAATCCCGGGGTTTCCATAAATTTGGCTGAAAATCCATCCGATTCCAACAACAATGCCAAAAAAAATAGTCATCATCAGCCATGTTTTGTAAATATTTTTAGAACGCTCTGTATAAAGAGTCATATCATTAGTTTATGGCTTATGGCTATTAGCTGATAGCTAAAAGCTGACTTTTACCGGTTCTTTAGCCGCTTCTTCTTCAAGATCAAAAAGTTCTTTGCGGGAAAAGCTAAGCGCCCCGGCAATCATATTCGCCGGAAACGACTCAATAGCAATGTTATAGTCGCGTACGTTGGAATTGTAGAAGCGGCGAGCCGACTGGATTTTATTTTCGGTATCGGCCAACTCGCGCTGCAAATCCAAAAAATTAGCGTTAGCTTTAAGGTCGGGATAATTTTCGGCCACGGCAAAAAGAGTTTTCAGAGTGCTCGAAAGCATATTTTCGGCTTGGGCATGCTCTGCATTAGAGTGAGCGCCCATAGCTTGCGCCCTGGCCCGAGTAACATTTTCAAGGACTCCTTTTTCGTGAGCGATGTATCCTTTTACGGTTTCAACAACATTGGGAATCAAATCATATCGCCGCTTCATTTGCACTTCAATATCGGACCAGGCCTCTTCAACGCGATTGCGTTTCCTGACTAAATTATTGAAGATGAAAATAAGCGACAACAGCAAAAAACCGACAATGGCAAAAACGATATATAGTATGTTCATATGTGTTTTTTAGAGATTAATAGCTTTCATTTTAACAAAGAAACTCCAAAAAATCAAGCATTTTATTTATCTAACGCCTCTTCAGTATACACATTCCTTGGATTCCATAAAAGCCAGCCGCTGGTTAAACCGACGTCATAAACCGCTTGTTTTTCTTTGCGAATCATGTCGCTATCGTAAATGGCACCAATATTGAAGTCCTGAAGCCATGGACGAAGTTTTTTAAGACGCTTTTCAAAAATCGGATTAACAATAGTCGGCGTGGTCGTGCCGACTTCAACGGCCGACTTTTCCCACAACTGCTGTTTGCCTTTTTCAATCGTTCCTAAAACAACTTCGTATGGATGTTCGGCCGGATTATTAAAACCAAAATTTCCCGCAATATAATGAGAAGGATAAACCATCGGGCTGACATAATCAAAATAATCGTAAAGCTCCAGAAAAACTTGGCCTATGCCGAGATCACTACTATTGAGCATATTGTAAGCGAATAAATCAACGGAAAGCGTAATTTGAGGATCATATTTTTTAAGTTCTGAAGTTAAATAACTCGCAAAATTGTTTATCGCTTGGCTTTTCAAAGCTGGAGCAAAAACAACATTATCATCTTTTTTGAAACTCGGATAGCGGATATAATCAAAATTCAGTTCATCGAAACCGGCATCAATCGCTTGTTTAGATGTCTCCAAATTATATTCCCAAACCTTACGGTTGGTCGGATCCATCCAATGCCAGCCGCGATTGTCCTGCCACAACGAACCATCATCTTTTTTAAAATACCAATCAGAATGTGTTTCAATTTGCGAATTGTCCTGAAAAACCACCAACCGCGCAATAGTATAAATATTTTTTTCATGAAGCTCGTTAACAAGATTTTTTAAATAATCGTCTATGTAAACTCCGCTGTCTTTTACATCAATGATAATAGCGTTAACTTCCGTTTCATCCGCGATGCGAATCAAGTCGTTGATTCTTTTGGAACGCGCGCTCCAAACGGTTGAATAAACTCCGAACTGCTGGCTTATCATTAAGGGTTTGTTCTCCGGTTTTGGCTGCTGCAAAATAGAAAAAATCGATGCGGTAATTTTTTTAAATAAATCAAAATTTTTAACACCAAACATGCCACCAACAATGACAAAAATCAATAAAAGTATTATAGTAAAACTATATAATTTCATTACGTTAAAAATTTTTTAAGAGAAATTCTAAAATTCTTTGTTTCAATTCCGGTTCACTGGCAAACATTCGCGTGCCATGTCCCGCGTCTTCATATTGAATAAATTCTTTTTTAACAGCCGCCGAAATGTCAAAAAGACGCTTGCAAGATTCAAATGAATAATTATCATCGCGACTTGCCACAAGCAAAAGGTTTTTCCTAAAATTTCGCGAGGCAATTTCGGTTTTTATACCCTTATAATTTAACCCCGGCGATAGAGCAATAACGACTTTAGGTTGGGTTTTGGCACCGTAAAGCAATGCTAAATTGGCGCCAATAGAACCGCCAATAACCGTTAATTCCGTATCGGGAATTCGAATCTTAATCCACTGCGCTGCCGCTTCAACGTCATAAATCATTTTGTCGTAATCAGCCGATGTAAATTCTTGCCACGAACCCATTTCTCCCGGCCAGGCCTCTGATTCGCCGTGTCCTCTTTCATCTATACTTAAAACATTGTAATTATTGGCAAACAAAAAATCCGCGAACTCCTCAAAATCAGCGCGGTTCCCCGGTAAAATATGAAGAAGTAAAACTGATTTTTTTAACTTAGCGTCAAAAAAATCACCAATAATTTTTACGCCGTCTTTAGTTTGAAAATTAACAATTTTTTTCCCATTTGCCATCATTTTTTAAAGAAGAGAGAAATTATAAAAAATATAATGCCTGTTAAAATTACGGCCGGGCCGGGAGGAAAATTAAACACGGTTGAAATTAAAATACCTGTAAAAGTCATGACCAAACCAAAAATAACGCTAAAAACTAAAAATGATTTTAAACTCCAGGCAAAGTTGCGAGCGGAAACGGCCGGTAAAATTGTAAGAGCGCCCATTAAAACCGAGCCGATAAGCTTAATGCCTAAAGCTACGCTTAACGCAAAAAGCAATAAAAATGCAAGATAAGAAAAATCGGGGCGAAATCCGGCCGACTTTGCCAAATCCGGCGCCGCGATACTAAGCGTTAAGCGACGCGACAACAGCAATGTTAAAGAAAATATCATTGATGAAGCCGCAATAATAACTATTGCATCCAATTTTTTAATAGCAAATAAATTGCCGAATAAACTTTCAAAAAGTTCTTCGTTGGGGACCAATATAACGCCTAAAGCGAGAGTAGCGGTAAAAAAAGTTCCGATAATGGCTTCCGGTGGCAAAGCCGTTTTTTTCTCTATTAACCAAGTGCCAAAAGCCGCCGCTAAAAGAAAAACAGCCGCTCCGTAAATCGGATCAATGCTTAAGATCAGCGCCAATCCGATGCCGGGAAGCGCCACGTGAGACAAAACATCACCCACCAAAGCCATCCTTTTAACCACAATAAAAGCGCCAAGCAAACTTGCGGCTAAAGCCGTAAATAAACCGGAAATTAGTATTAATAAGAATTGGTTATCAATTACCATTTTTTAATATTTATTAAAAAATTAGTGAAGGTGATGATAGAAAGCGTTTTCGCCGTAAAGCCGCTTAATCTGCTCGTTGGTTAAAGCGCGCTCCGGTTCGCCATAGCAAAGCCGTTCTTTATTAAGGCATAAAACATTATTGGCATAGCGATATACAACATTAAGATCGTGGGAAATCATTATTATCGTCATCCCTCTTTCATCCTGAAGTTTGTGAAGCATATTATAAACGCTTTCTTCACCGGCAATGTCAATTCCGGCCGTTGGTTCGTCAAATAGCAAAACCTGCGGATGCCCCAAAATTGCCCAAGCGATCAAAACTCGCTGCAGCTCACCTCGCGATAAATTTATTAATTGCCGATTTAAAATATCGGAGTCAATATTAATCGATTTTAATTCGTGAACCGCCGAATTTGCTATTTGCTTATCTTTAAAAAACAAATTTTTTGATTTCAGCGAAAAAAATTCCTTAACGGTAAGCGGCAATTCCGCTTTTTCCATAAGTTTTTGCGGAACATAACCGATTTTAATGTTTGTTCGCCATTTCACGTCGCCATCATAAGGAATAAGGCCCATTAAAGCCCGGAATAAAACAGTTTTCCCGGCGCCATTAGGGCCTATTATCGCCAAAAAATCGCCTTCATTTACGGAAAAAGAAATATCTTTCAAAACTTCTTCTTTTCCGAAATTTACCGAAAGGTCGCGAACATTTAAAATATTTTTTTGATTATCCGTCATATATTTTGAGAATAAAACAACGCCGCCGCGCCTATCGCCCCGGAATTTTCACCGAACTGTCCGGCTATTATTTTAACATTTTTTCTTGATTTTGGAGAAATAATATATTTTTTCATAGTTTCTTTTGCCTGCGGCAAGAAAAATTCCGAAGCGCCAGTTAATCCTCCGCCGATAATTACCGCTTCCGGGTCAAGGATGTTAATTATATTAGAAATACCGATACCCAAATACTCGCCCAGTTTCTTAAAAACTTCTTTAGCTTTTTTATTTCCAGACTTAGCCGATTGATATGCCGCGAGCGAGCTGTTAAATCCGGATTTTTTCAAACTTTTCGAACTTACTAAATCTTCAAATTCTTTTTTTTCAGAGTAAATCATGTGGCCAACTTCGCCGGCCGAATTGAAAGAGCCATAAAAAAATTTTCCGCCAATAATAACCCCGC
>Ga0208375_1002995_pt1 | contig 14976 bp, 13 predicted proteins | sample RifOxyD1_FD_184038 | JGI IMG/M metagenome (GOLD analysis project Ga0208375, IMG submission 184038) | Soil microbial communities from Rifle, Colorado - Rifle Oxygen_injection D1 (SPAdes) | ecosystem: Environmental > Terrestrial > Deep subsurface > Rock core/Sediment | place: Rifle, Colorado... | reverse complement strand
TATTTTAACATTGGAGAGGCCGTAATAACCAGATACACAGGAGGCTACCCAGCCTTTGTTGTCGATAAAGCCATCCAAACCCCCTACAGGAGTAATGTTTTTGAGAATTGGTAAATCCTTTTCAGCTAGATCCCACCGGGTTGCATATGTTTTAACTTCAGAATAAACATTTGACCAGGTGCCCACTACCGACTTTACAAGAAGAACTGAGGTAACCAGGTTTAAAACGATCACAGCCCAAACAATATTTGATTTAGGTTTTAAAAAACCAGAAACAACAATAGAAAAAGCCGCAAAACAAACCAAAATCATGTAAATTGCAATTAAAAGAGTTCGCTCCGGCGGAATTACGGACATTGAGTAAAATCCGGAAAATATAACCGCCGTTGTGGTTAGTATTGCAGCTAAAATAGAAACCCCGCCCAAAGTTAACGAATCACGAGTTTTTAAGCTAACCCTTTTAACTAAAACAAGTATTGCAGTGAAAAGGAGAAATAATGAATAAGTAAACGGTTTTATTGAAAGCATTCTTAGTAAATACCATTTTGTGCCAAGAACTGTTGACTTGATTACAAAAATCATGTCAGATGGTTGAGTTACAGACAAAGCTCTTGCAGTATTTCCTGGAGCAAGGGATATTATTACCAAAGACACAACTGCACCAATGATTCCTGATATTATAATTCTCAATCTCTCTTCTTTTTTTGGAAACGTTGTTAGTTTAACCGCCAGGTATATGAAAGCAACCAAAACAATTTGGGCAAGTGCAAACGCTTCCGAAAAACCACCTGCCGCTAAAAGAAACAAAGCCGGTAAAAATATTTTGGTTTTTTTAGACGGAAAAAGAACAAAACTTAAAAAAATATTCAAAAAAACAAAAGGGGCAAGATAATTTAAAGACCCGGTTTGCCAATAAAAAGACTGTATAATATTCGGGGCGTTTATTAGAACTAAGAATATAAAGAGAGTAGGAACAATTCTACTTACTTTATAGAATCTTTTTAAACTAAAGATTAGTAAGCCCAACAAAAGAATCGGAAGAATCCTAACCACCCACGGTCCGATCAATTCGAAAAAAGAGATGGCAAAAGTGGCGGAAAACCGCCCCGTCCAACTATTCCAAATAGAAATCTGAGTGTCTAACAAACCAATTCTATTAAGTTGTGCCGCCGTACAAAAATCGTCAGCCCAATATCGTACATTCGGACTTGTTGCAAAAACAAAATACAAACCAACTGCAAGTAGAATTAGTATTGGAAGAACCACCAGAAGTCGTTTATTCATTCTTAATCAAAAGTATTGCTTTTGCATCCTGTCTGTCGTAATTATCGGAAGAGGGAAAAGAATATATTCCTTTTAAGCTGAATTCTTTGGCAATTTCGCCACAGCCATCACAAGTCCACTTGGTTGGACTGTCTGGATTATCAAATATTTGTCTCCATGAATCTCCCACATAATAATTCGGGTCATCCATAAGGTAACTTGTAAGGTAAATCGCGTCAAAAGGAATTGTTCCTGTGGCCGGATCAATCAATTGTTTGGGCTCAAGAGGAAACCAAACGGTTTTTCTTTCCCCATACCAACTTCCCCATGTGTCAAGGTTTGTAATAACTACATCGCTTGGATTTGTAACTTCCTTCAGTTTGTAGGAAAGAACAGCATAGACTGGAGGTTTCCCAACATTGTGGGTGTTTCTTTCAAAACGGGAGTCTAAAATCAAAACTCCAAGAGTCTGCCCGACTCCAAAAAGAAGAATCAGGACAAAGGAACAAAGAACAATCAATTTTTTGTTGGAAATCAGTGAACTTAGTATTTCCACCAATGTCCCTACAGCAATAATGTAAACAAGAGGAATAATTGGATGAATATATCGGAAAAACGGAATGCTGGCAGCAGTTACCAGAAGAGTAACAAAAACCATGAATATGGAAGCAATTTTGAAACTCTTTTCTCCATTACTTTTTGATTTGAAAAACAAACCGATTGTAAAAAGAGTAAATAAATAGGGAGAAATTATCTGAGGAAGAAGTTTGTAAAAGTTATAAAGATTATAAAAGATCTTTTTAAATGTCTCCAAATACCCTGAAAAACGGGAAGAAATAACTACGGCAGACAAACCCCGCAAAGAGTCTGACACAGCCGTTCCATGTAAATTCTGGCCAACTACACTCTTGCCCCTGGAGGCAATGGAATAGAAAAAACTATTTCCGCTTAAGGGGGCCAAAATGTACCTGTCGGCCAAAATTCCCAAAATAATTATTATTCCGGAAAAAAGTACTGCTTTTTTGGTTTTAAATCTGTCAAATAAATAGAAAAGTATTAATCCGGCTATATAGATAAATGCCTGTGGCCTGGTGAAATACATTAAAACTAAAATCAAAGAGCTAAGAGCTGTTGCCCATTTTTTTCTTAGAGAGATAAAGTAAAGAGACGCAACTATCTCAAAAATAAATGGCGATTCACTCGCACCTTTTGTTGCATAATCTAGAAGGTCGTAGTTAAATCCAACAGCAAGGGTAGAAAGAGCTCCCACAAGATTACTTTTAAAAATTTTCTTACCTAAAAGAAAAACAAAAATTAAGCTAAGTAGAAAATAGAAAAATGAGGTTGCAACAACGGCAAGGTCAACTACCCCAAACATTTTAAAGAAGAATGCTATAGAAAAAGGCATGACCGGAGGAGTATCAGATACAGGAAATGGTATATTTTTTGTTAAATATAAAAAATTAGGTGACCAAAAATTAAAACCACCACCAAAACCCAAACCGTTAAATACATTTCTGGCAATATCGGCAAACTTTGCTCCATCTGAAAAGGTTAAATAGGTAGTCATTTGTCTGAATCTATCTTTGTGAAACGCAAAAATTTTTCAAGGTCTCCCCACAAACCTTTTTCCTCAATCTCCCAACTATGTCCCCAAATATGGAAACCTGCAGAAAATAGCTGTTCTGCGGTACCAATAAAACCGGGCTTTTGTAAACCAAAAATCTTAATGGCTGTTTTAAAATCACTGTTTTTAAGACAATGTGCCAAGTAAACTATCTTCATATGATTATACACATGCAGGTTTGGGTTTACCTCAAACGGATCAGAACTCTTACCGGTAAAAATAATTCTGGCAGTTCTTGCCTCCTTAAACCCTGAATTTTTAACAATCTTTTTTATATTTTCGTCAAACATACCTTTTGGGTAGCAGAATTTTTCGATACTTTTACCTAAAATGTCTTCGAGTTCTTTTTTCCCGGAAACAATTTCTTTTTCAGCTTCTTTTAATGATATCGATCTAAGGTTTACGTGAGAATAAGTATGTCCGCCTATTTCAAATTTTTCAGAAAGTTGTCTTATTTGATTTTTAGACATTACCCCCCTTTCCTGGTTGGTAATGGGGACATAAAATACTCCCCGGATATTATGTTTATCAAGAAGCTCCGCTAACTTAAGGTCGTATGGGCTTCCGTCGTCCCAACTTGTTATTGTTTTGTCACTCAGTTGCATCTTTAATGTATGTGTCTGTATTTTTCAGAATTTGGTCACTAGTAAAATTCAACTCAAGCTTTTCTTTTTTTTGATTTATCCTTGTTTTTCTTTGCAAGGAAGATTATGTTTCCGGAAAGTAGCGATGGATAGATATATCTTAATTTTGCAAAGACTCCACTACATCCGATTTTCAGAACTTTGAATCCTGAATCTTCCAAAAGCTTTTGCAAGGAATCGAAAGTAAAATAACTAATATGCCCTCCGTCCAAACCAGCATCCCAAGACGTCCTGGGTCGCACGCCGAATAATAAGGCTAGCCTCCTTGGAAGCCACGCCAAGTTGGGAACTTCTACTATTAAATACCCGCCCTTTTTCAAAACCCGACCGATTTCTATAAAAGCTTTTTGTGGATCAAACAAGTGTTCTATCACAGCCAAACATGTAACCAAATCCATTTGTTCATGTCTGAAAGGAAGCCCCATTTCAATATCGGCCCTTTTAATTAAAATTTTACTGGAAAGGCCATGGGAGTAAACATTCTTCTGGGCAGTTTTTATAATATTTCTGGATATATCCACCCCAAATCCGTGTTTATATTTTTCGTGAGTGTAAATTAGAAAATTCCCGTCATTACAACCAATGTCAAGAAACGTTTCTACTCGAGGAGGAAGCATATTAAAAGCGGTTTTATCCCTATCTTCATTAAATTTAATTAGTTTTTCTCTTAGAAGACCCAAAATCCCCTTCTGCTGAACGTTTGTATGAAGATCAATGTTTTCATAATAATCTTCAATTATTGTCTTTGTTTTCATTTTATAGTCTTAAACGAATAATATATCCACTGGGCAATAATCATTGTGGGGGAAATTCTATACACATGCCTACTGGCATAATAATCGGCCAGGTTTGAAAAACTCTTACTAAGCAGTTTTGGAGTTGGATCAATGTTTTGCGCCTTTACCCTTAAAACCTTAGTGTTTGTATTAATGTGTGTCCCGGAATCATTAAGCCCAATGTTTTCAACAAGATTGACTCCTGGTGTTATTGACTTCGCATTATTCGACCAAATGGTATATAGCCATTGATAGTCCCATGCATTACTTTTTCTTCTGTATGTAAAATCAAAAATCATTGTCCAGTATGTTTTTTCCCAAAATGTATTCCAATGCTTATTTATTCTTCGGGTTTTTGCAAGTTTTGGCCAATTTTTCAAATTATAATCGTAGTGGTCCCAGGCACGTTTCCAACTAGCCCAGCCCCATGTGTTTGGATATTTAGAAAAATAATAGGCGTCCGAACGTTGTCTTTGTTTGGGTAGAAAATTGTTTCCCCCAATATGGAAGATCTTATCTTGATTTCTATATTTCACCAACATTTTCTCACAAAATTTAAAAAAGGAAGTATTTGGCAAACAATCGTCTTCAAGCACTATTCCTTCGGTTACATTCTTAAAAAACCAGTCAATTGCGGAACTGGTAGCTTCTTTACAACCTAAGTTTTTTTTGCGAAATAGTTTTTCCACTTTGCAGGGCCAATCAATTTTATCAACAACTCCCCTAACCAGATTACATTTCTTTATATCACCTGGGTTTCCAACCCTCGGTCCGTCGGCGGCTATAAATAGTCGTTTTGGCTTATATTTTTTTATTTCGACAAACACTCTCTCTGTTAAATTTGGTCTATTGAAAATTATAAAGAGAACTGGCACTTTGCTAGTATTTAATCGTTTATTTTTCTTCATTTTTACACTCTTCTAAAAGTATAGTAAGCCCATTGTGCGAAAACCATCACGGGAGAAATTCTATATACGTGTTTTCGGGCATATTCATCCGCCAACTCAGAGTAACTACTATCAAAGGGGCTTACATCGGAATTTATTGCTTTAATTTTTGTCTTTAGTATTTTAATATTTGTGTTGACATGTGTACCGCCACCAGTTAACCCCACATTCTTCACTAAATTTACCCCCGGCGAAATGCTTATTCCTTCATTTTCCCATATAGAAAAAAGCCACCGGTACGCCCAGGAGTTAATTTTTCCATTTTTTAATGCGTTTGCAAAAATACTCCAGTATTTCTGTTCCCAATAGTTTGGTAAAATAAGTTTGAACTTAGTTGATTTTTCAAACTTGTACCAATTTCTCATGGAAAAATCCATCTTTTTCCAAGCCCTTCTCCACGTGGCCCAACCCCAAACATTGGAATATTTTGAAAAATAATACCCTTCTCTTTTCTGCATTTCGGAGGGCAAAAAGTTTGACCCTCCTATATGCATCACCCTTCGGTCGTTTTTGTACTTTTTAAGCATTTTCCCACAAAACCGGAAAAACGACATATCAGGAACACAATCGTCTTCCAATATTATTCCTTCTTCTACGTTATTAAAAAACCAATTAAGTGCTTCATATATGGACGCTTTTAATCCCATATTTTTATTACGATACAATCGTTTGACTTCACATTTCCAATCAATTTTTTCGGTAATTTTTCTTGCTTGTTCACATCGAATCTTGCTATAACCATTGCCCTTCATGGGACCGTCAGCAGCTACAAATAATTGTTTCGGTCTATATTTTTTTATTTCGTCAAAAACCATCATTGTTGCTTTCGGTCTGTTAAAAATTAACAAAAGCACTGGTATTTTTCTATCTTTCATTTAATTAACTTAATTTCTTGTATAAACTCGCGTAATTATATGCCATTTTTCCCAACGAATATTCTTTGACCGCTTTGTTGCGGTTAATTAATGACATCTTTTTCAAACCCATTCTATCCAACGATAATATAAACTGTAAACCACATAGCAGATCGTCTCCATCTTTATATTTGGCTACGTAACCATTGATTTTATGTGAGACCTGTTCCTTAACGCCACCTACATCAAAACTGACGACAGGCAAACCAGTCGCCAAAGCTTCCAAAGTAACCAAAGGGAAATTTTCCGCTAGTGAGGTAAACAATAGTATATCCGCTGAGGAATAATAATGAGAAAGTTTTTCATCATCATCTGAAATATATGGTACAAAAATAACATTGTTTACTTGTCTTGGTGTGTTTCCAATTATTCCCCCAATACAAAGAAATACCACATCGGGATTACCAGAGTAGTTTTTTGCCGTCTCTAGAAAATACTTTCCGCCTTTTCTAGAATCAACAGTTCCCATTTGAGCAACATATGCAATGATTGTTTTCTTAAGGGGCAAGTGTAATTCTTTGCGAACCTTTTTCTTGTCTCTCGGTTTAAACACATCCGTATCAACTCCATTGTTGATAACCGTCAGGGGTTTGTTTTTTAAAATGCCTTTTTTAACAAGGTCTGCCAACCATATGGACGGAGTAACTATGTTTAGATATTTTGATTGTTTATATATTGACTTCTTTTTATTCCACAAGTAATCCGAATTGTTCCAGAGTATCGGGTATATATGTCTAAGACCTGGAGTAAAGTGTTTTCCGTTGTTTAGGTTTTTACAATCGCTACACTGCGCACAGTGAGCCGTCAACGCCCACTTGTCATGTAAGGTCCAAACAACTGGTTTTTCAGCAGATATCTTACGAAGCGTATCTAATTTGAAATAATCTCCGTGCAAGTTGTGCATGTGAATGATGTCGGCATCTTTATACCAGGGGTGGTTCAAGATCTCCTCACTCGCACCAAAATCAATGTCATTTGCGAGCAAAAACGATCTACCATATCTCAAAATCGACACTAAATTAATTCTTATTTTATTACCCAATTTAGAAACCAAACTGTTCTTTTTCAATTCATAAACCCTCAAGGAATCGGAGTGCTTGTCACCAACAATAAATTTTGTGTCGTAACCAAACTTTTCAACACCCTTGGCAATATTCCACCCAACTCTGGCCGCTCCACCCACATTATCTGCTGTGCCTATGACTAGAATTTTTTTTCTTTTCATAAAAATCTTTCTTTAAAGCTTCTTATTCTTAAAGCAATTACCGTCAATGGGTCATGCATATAATTGTTTACAAAAGTATGCTTATCAAATTTAATGTTTGCAACGATTTCTTTGGGTTGTGCTAAAGGAAACTTCATTTTTTCCGGTCTAACATCATAACGTGCATCGTTATTGCTAAAGTGTGTCGAGTTTTGACCAAAACCAATATTGCGAACCAAATTAACTCCTGGAGTAATTGATATTCCACCATTTAACCAAATTGCATACAACCATTGATAACCCCAAGCGTCAAATTTTCCTAAATATGTTAAATCTAATATTGCCTTCCAATAATTCTTTTCCCAGAACGTGCTCCAATATTTGTCCAAGATCCTGGTTTTTTTTATCTTTGGCCAATTATCTATCTTTACATCAAAACATTTCCAGGCCCTCCTCCATGTCGCCCACCCCCATATATGTGGGTATTTTGAAAAATAATAGCCATTATCAAATTTGTCTGGCGTCGATTGAAAATTATTTCCCCCTATATGCATAATTCTTTTATCATTTTTATAATTCTCCAGCATATATTCACAAAACTTAAAAAAGGATGTATTTGGCAGACAATCGTCCTCGAGAATAATTCCTTCTTTAACATTATCAAAAAACCAATCAATAGCAGAGCTAACAGCCTTTTTGCATCCCAGATTCTTTCTTCTATACAATCGTTTAAGCGTGCAGGGCCAATCAATTTTTGCAACAAGGTCTCTTACTTCTTTGCAGGTTTCCTTTTCTCCTGGTTTGTATACCCTTGGCCCGTCGGCTGCAATGTATAAATATTTTGGCTTAACTTTCCTAATTGCAGCAAAAGACTCCTTTGTAAGCTTTGGTCTGTTATATACAATGAATAAAATTGGGGTATTTATCATCGTTTTTTCCTTTTAAATATCACTGTTCTACCAGTTTTCCCAACCACGCAATAATTTTTATTTATTAAATACTCATATACTTTATTTTTATATATATCCACCAATTCTGTCTTCAAAATTTCTACAAGCAAATAATTGGGCTTATATTTATTCCAATTATTTGAGGACAGGACCTCATATTCATAGCCCTCAACATCAATAGACATAAAATCTATATTTGTATTTGGGCGAAGATTTTTGTCTAATATCTTAGAGAGCTTCTGGGGAACGAGTCCAATTACTTTCTCTATCTTGTATACCGTGTGTGCATCACGGTCCTTGGATAATTTTGACGAAAAACTATTCAAAGCGGGTTCATCAAAAACATAGTAATTCATCCTTTTGTGTTTATTGGATACTGGTATTTCAATGTTAATATCCTTTGGTCTGTGTTTTTCAAAAAGCTTCATACTTCCCGGAGTGGCATCAATATTTATTCCATGCCAACCCTTTTTATAAAACATATATGTATTAGAAAACCTGAACGGATGGTGAGCACCGACATCAATATAAAAACCTTTTTTTTTGTTTTTAAAAATATCGGCTAAAAAGACATCCTCGCCGTCTTGAGAATAAGATTTTTTGAAAAGACTTAATATTTTATATATTAAAAAAGTCATTTAAAAGAATAATTGTTTCAAATTGCCCTGCAAACTGTCTTTTTTAATCTTGCTTTTACTTTGTGTCCCCACAAACATTGCATTATATATTCTTTTTAGTTCATTTCTAATATAAAAGTCCTCTTTATCTCTGCCTGTATTACTTTTTGATACAGTTTTTATGTCTACCAAAGAATCGCCTGTAGTTAAAAGCATCCTCTCCACATTAGAAATATTCACTTTTTCCTTAAGTTGTCTCCGACATTCTTCTCTTTGGCGCCTTCCTACTCCCAACCCCGGCAAAGTAAAGTAAATCTTGATCAACACCTGTCTAAAACCTGCTGGGATTAAACCATAAACATAATTAGCAATGTTCCATAACGATTTTCTGGTGATTGACGCCTTAGGTTCACTTCTTATATACCTGAATCTCATAATTGTTTGGTAATAAGACAACGCAAGCCATCTATAAGTTTTTATTATTTTTTCGTAACTCCATCCTTCTTTTAGTGCTATCTCGATTTTTTCAAAATACTCTTTGCGGTTTTTTGCTACATAATTTAGATCAGAAGGATAAAGAGTTAAGTCTTTAGAATATAATACAACGGGGATACCTAGCAAACTCATCTCAATCCCAACTGTTGACCATGCATTTAAGAAAGCGTCTGCTTCGTGCGCCAAATCATATATTGATAATTTATCTGCTGGCCAATTTATCCTCACATTGTCAGGAAGATCTTTTAAAACTTTTTCTAACATCTTGGCATGCTCGGATTTCACCCCATCCCTTTTGTTTGGAAATTCCCTGGGGTGAACCCGAATAATCAAAAATTTATCTTTTTTGTTTTTGACATAATTTATTAGACTTTTAATCCATTGTGTTTGATCGACAAATATTAAATTTTTAGGCATTTTCCATTCCCCCACATACTCGGCAGCAAACATTTCATCGTAGCTACTCATTGTTGCCACCATTAATTTTTGACCTTCTTCGACGTTAAACATTTTTCTAACTGATATTTTTTGCTTACTTTGTGGGGTTGAATATACAAGGTAATGTTTTGCTTTTAAAAGCTCCAAAAAATGGTTCGTAACATATCCCAACGCCTTCCGATTCACAGAAACCTCCTTTATGTTAGACCAAATTTTTCGAAGAGTTTTTATAAAATAGAACGTATTTTTCTTCGCTATTATCAACGTGTTGTCTATATCTGAAAAATTTACCCCATGGTGTAAAAAATATACTGGAATTCCTGTTCGCGAAGCATACTTTTCCCAAACGTGGTTAACTGAATAAAGCGCATTGTATACTAGTATTCTATCTGGCTTTTCCCTTTTTATTATTCGTCGACACGCATAAAACGAAAGAAGAGTATTTTTAATCTCTGTACGACATAATCTCCATTCCTTTTTAGTAAGCTTCGCGTCCATTTTTTTGTGGTGTAACAAAAACTCATATAGCGCAATTTTACCTATTTGAATACCGTCGATTTCAAGCTTGCCAAAATTTTTGTTATTCAACGTTTTCATAATCGAGGATGTTTTTTTAAGATCGTCTGTTGTTAATATTGCTCCAATTTCATATCCCCTTAAATCAAACTCTTGCCTAAGAATTTGTTCTTGTTTTACGTTTGATATTTCCGCAAACATATTACCTGGTGTAATAAATAAAACATTGTGCCCCCTTTTTTGTAAAGCATGAGCAATTACCGCCTCAGCTATAGCAAAAAACCAAGTGGCAGTGTGAGAAGAAAAAAATATTATTTTCATTATATAAGCCCCATTCTAACATCTAAAACCATACTCTACATATACCGGATTAATAGTATCGTTTTCTAAAAGACACCCTTGTTTATTTTTGCTCAAGATTAATATTCGTGTTTCTCAGAACTTATAAGTTTAAAGCTGGCACAATATACTAATTTGTAGTAAATTACTCAGTATAGTCTGAATATGAAAACCGAGAGGAAAGAATTTTTAAAATCTTTACCAAAAAACTTAACCTATATCCCTGTTAGGGTTCTTAAGTTGAGAGATAGATTGGTTGGTAAAGGACAGCCTGTGTTGATAATCGCTGAAGCCGGGGCCAATCATCGAGGTAAAATAGAAGATGCTTTTAAGATGATTGAACTTGCCGCCAAAGCCGGAGCGGATGTAATAAAGTTTCAACACTTAACACATGATAAAATTGCCGCCGATACACAAATTTTTGATACTGATAATGAAAAACCGACTAGTACATTATCAGAATTTTATAAATCTGCCGAAATGCCGGCTTCCTGGACAAAAAAATTAATTGTACACGCAAAGAAAAACCACATAATCTTTCTTTCTACTCCTTTTGATAAACAAGCAGTAGACACACTCGACAAAGCAGGTGTAGTAGCTTTTAAGGTGGCATCATATGAGCTCACCGATGATGTTCTTTTGCGCTACATCGCTAAAAAGAGAAAGCCCATTTTTCTTTCTACGGGTATGGCGTATTTAGAAGAAGTAGCACATGCTGTTCGAATAATTCAAGAGGAAGGAAATAATAAAATTGTATTATTGCATTGTGTATCAATATATCCCCCCCAAAGTTTTGCTGATCTAAATTTACGAGCAATTCAAACACTCGCCGAAGCATTTAAACTTCCTGTGGGTTATTCAGATCATTCAAAGCCACCATCGATTGCAGCACCTATTACCGCCGTTGCTTTAGGGGCCTGTGTTATTGAAAAACATTTCACCGCCAATAGAAATGGAGGCAGCAACGATGACCAAAACTCATTAGAATTTAAGGAATTCAAACGTATGGTTTCGGAAATTCGCAATACCGAACAAGCTCTTCTGAAAAGTGGCATTAAACAGCCAGTATCGTATAAAAATCACGAATTGGGTTCAGATGAGATTGCAGATAGGTGGGCTCAGCGTTCTATCTACGCCTCAAGAAACATTCCAGCTGGTTCTTATTTACTTGAGAATATGGTCATTACACTTCGACCATATGGTGGTATAGCCCCAAAAGATATGCCTAAGATAATAGGGAAAAAAGTTTTGCGTGATATTCCCGCACGTACAGCAATTACGTGGGATCACTTTTTTGAAAAATGAAAAATAATAATAAAACCGATGTGCGTAAGAAAAATGCTATAAATAATGGAATACAAAAATTAAACAAAATCTTCGGTAATTTTGTGATATCTACACTTTTGAGCAACAAAGGGGTTCTCCTTTTGTTTATTCATCCTGATTTTCGAAATTTAAGAAATGGAACAATTCTTTATTATAAAGAACCAGAAAGATCACGTATTTTTGATTGGATTGGTAAACTAAAAAAAAGTATTGATTTACAACTTGGTTACAATGAAGCCTATCAGATTTATCGAACAGTCCAGAGTGTGGATAAGATTAAGGGCGATATAGCTGAGATAGGAGTTTTTGAAGGTGGATCTGCAAGAATTATTTGTGAAGTTAAAAAAAGAAAAACCTTGCATCTATTTGATACTTTTGAGGGTTTACCAAAAGTTTCCGCCCTCGATAGTGCACATTTCAAAAAGGGGCAATATAACGGACCGTTAAAAACGGTAAAAAAGAACCTTTCTTTATATAAAAATATTCATTACTATAAAGGACTTTTTCCCTTCACCTCGGGACCGGTTAAGAATAAAAAATTTTCTTTTGTCCACTTAGATGTAGATATCTATTCGAGCACAAAAGCCTGTTTGAAGTTTTTCTATCCAAGAATGAGCAGGGGGGGCGTTATTATGTCGCACGACTACATTTCTGCTAATGGAGTGCGTAAGGCTTTTGATGAATTTTTCGAAGACAAAAAGGAGCCGATTATAGAGATGTCTGGTTCTCAATGTTTGATTGTAAAGATCTAATACACACTTGATGAAATCCACACAAGATTCCCAACATAAGGGAAATATTATTGATACAGCACAGGGGTGTTCTGTCATTGCTTGTAATACTTGTGGATTTACTCATATTTTACCGCTACCCACAAAAGAGGCTCTTAAGGTGTTTTACGAAAAAAAGTTTTATGATTCCGAAAAGATAAATTATTTTAAGGATGCCGAAAAAGACGCTACATGGTGGTTAAATGTATATCGCTCGCACTATGCAATTCTTTCAAAACATACAACCGGTCGGCATCTGTTAGACATCGGGTCCGGTCCGGGGTATTTCCTAAAATGTGGCATCGATCTCGGATGGGATGTTTTGGGAGTTGAACCGTCAAACAAAGCCTTCCAATATTCCACCAAGAAGCTGAAAGTTCCTGTAATTAAAGGTATTTTTGAACCAAAAATAGTTAAAGGTAAACCCCCTTTCAATGTGGTATACATGAGTCTTGTGCTTGAACATATTGTAGACCCACACATGTTTATTCAAAATGTTCGTTCCGTGCTCGCTCCAGGGGGTTTAATTGCAATTCAAGTCCCAAACGACTACAACCCTCTTCAGTTGATGGCACAACAAACTCTTCATATTCCGAAGTGGTGGGTGGTCCCAACTCATCATATAAACTACTTTTCTTTTGATACATTACGTAAACTATTGAAAAAAAATGGGTTTTCAATTGTTGACTCTTTAGCAACATTTCCAATGGAATTTTTTCTCTTAAGTGGAAGTAATTATGTCAAAAACCCTACCCTAGGACGAAAATGTCATATACAACGTAAAGTGTTTGAACAAAACCTATATAGAAATAACCCTGAAATGTTAAATCGTCTTTACCGCAATTTCGCTCGTATGGGAATTGGTAGAGAATGTATTATTATAGCAAAACTAAAATCAAGTCCATGAAAAAGACTATTAATTCACAAAAAAGAAAAGCTATCTGGCTTGTTGCTGGTGGTCCTATGCAATTGTTGGCAGCTCAGAAAGTTAAGGCATTGGGTTATGCACTAATTCTTACAGACGGTTCCAAGAACTGCATTTGTGCAAAACTAGCAGACAAATTTGTTCATTTAGACACTTTTGCTATTAATGAAAATGTGGCAATGGCAAAAAAACTTCGCACTCAATACGACATTTGTGCAGTCTTTACAGCAGGAGCTGATTGTCACGAAACGGTTGCTGTAGTCGCTCAACATCTTGGGGTCCACGGAATTGATCCCGCAATTTCCCACATGTGTCGTCACAAAAATGAGACACGCTCCATTCTTTCAAAGGCCGGTATTGCTCAACCTACTGTAATTACAGCTAAATCTCATGCAGAAGCCGTTGACGCTGCTATACAAATAGGTCTACCAGTTGCACTTAAAGCAACTGACAATTCTGGTAGTCGTGGTTTTCACCGAATTGATAAAATTAAAGATCTTACAAAAAGCCTTTTTAAACAATCTCTACAAAATGGAACTTCAGGTTTAGTTATTGTAGAAGAACTACTTATTCCCCTCCCTATCCCAATGGCCGAACAGTCAGTTGAGACTGTGTGGTACAACGGTAAAATGAGATGGTTTAACTGGACAGATCGTCTATTCAGGAAGGATTTCGATTCAGTTAAACATCCGTGGAAGGAAAAAGATAATCCTTACAAAAATATGTCATGGGCCGTAGAACTTGCACATTTCAATCCAGCAGATCACGGGCCTAAGATTCAGAAAGAGGTTGAGACCCTTTTATATGAAGCTGGAAACGCGATAGGAATGAGGAAACAAAAAGGTGGTCACATTCTTAAAGCCGATATTATGCTTACAATAAATGGCCCTCGAATAATTGAACTTACACCTCGTTGCTCTGGTGGATGGGACAGTGCGTACTCAACTCCTGCTCGAGGAGCCGACTGCATAGGTGGAGTAATACATCTTGCTCTTAATGGAACGCTTAATGAGGAAAACTGGAAACGCTATTTTGCATTTTCTAATCCGAACCGTATTGTTTCAGTTCTTAGTAAGGTCAATCCCCGAGCTAAGGATTGCATTGGACGACGATTTGCCGGTGGTGTTGGGAAAGATCGTCCATCGGCAATGAAAGCAGCATACGAGAACATGTGCGCAAAACAATGGTTATAAAAAAACACCTCTCAATATTAATATGTTTATGA
>Ga0208375_1002994_pt1 | contig 14979 bp, 17 predicted proteins | sample RifOxyD1_FD_184038 | JGI IMG/M metagenome (GOLD analysis project Ga0208375, IMG submission 184038) | Soil microbial communities from Rifle, Colorado - Rifle Oxygen_injection D1 (SPAdes) | ecosystem: Environmental > Terrestrial > Deep subsurface > Rock core/Sediment | place: Rifle, Colorado... | reverse complement strand
AAGAATATCCTTGGGAAATTGGTATCGATAAACTGAAAAATAAGTATCGCCGCAAGATGGTCGAGGCCTATCGCCGCCGTCAATTCTTCCATGAACCATTTTCATTCGGTTTGCCGAAAGACGATATTATGGTGATGAGTACCGAGGAGCTCGCGACTCTGTATCACATTCCTTCGAGTGCGGTTGCAGCTCCAGGCCTTGGACGCATTCAGTCGGCGACCGGCGAGGCGCCTACAAATTTGCCGATATAATTATGGATTTTTTCAAACGGCGTATTACGGTATTTGCGCTTATCGGTATTTTTTTGAGCGGATACTTTCTTTTTATTTCGCCACCAGCGAATTTTCCTTCGGGAGAGGTTATTATCATTGCGCAAGGAATGTCTGCGCCTGAAATCGCGAGAGAACTTGCCGATGTGCATATTGTTGCGTCTCCGATGCTTCTCCAGCTTATGCTGCGCGTGAGCGGGGAGAGTGATCATATTCAAACGGGCGCCTATCGTTTCAAAACGCCGCAAAATATATTTACCGTGGCGCATCGAATTGTTGTCGGTGAATATGGTCTTCCTCTCACGCGCATCACATTTGTCGAAGGAACAACGATATACGAAGCAGCGGCACAAGTCGCGAAATTGTTTCCAGTAATATCTTTGGCTGATTTCTTGGAAGCAGGAAAACCCTACGAGGGGTTTCTTTTCCCAGATACTTACTTCTTTTCTTCAATCGCAGATGCTGGGTCAATAGTGAAAGAAATGCGTACAAATTTCACGGCGAAGACCGCAGTGCTTCTCGGGGACCTGTATGCATCCGGACATTCGCTTTCCGACATCATTACGATGGCATCAATAATCGAGAAGGAGACGCGCACGGATGCTGATAGGCATATTGTGGCCGGTATTCTCTGGAGGCGTCTTGAAATCGGAATGCCGCTCCAAGTTGATGTGGCGCGCGATACTTATAAACACAAAGGACTTCCTGCAGGACCGATTTGCTCTCCGGGATTCGAGAGTATTGATGCTACCTTACATCCGATAAAAACGACCTATATATATTACTTAACCGGCAGAGACGGTCTGATGCATTACGCGACGACCTTCGACGGACATCAAGCTAATCTAAAAAAGTATTTGAAGTAGACAATCAACATATAGTGGCGTAGTATCCATTTCGGAGCGCACCAGTTAATCTCTCGAAAGGAGAAAAATATGGAGATTCCGAAGCTCACAAAACTTGGGTTCTGCGATCTTTGCGAAACATGGCATGAGATTACAGATGGCATAAACTGTATGCCAACACACAAGGCGTTAGACAGCGAGGATGAATGTCGCAAGTCCGGGTGCGGTTTGTATTCGTCCGAGCGCAAGTATCTTGTGCAGACGGACGAGCAGGCGAGAACCCTCGCGGAGTTCATCGCAGGCGACAACAGCGAGTGCCTCTTTAATCAGGCAGGTCACAATTTAAAATGCAGTTGTGACAAAGAGAGGCATCTTCTCGCGCAAGCTCTCGCCGTGTTTCTTCTAAGAAAGGAGCGAGGAGAAATATGCGTAATATGATCTGACAATCCGCCCGAGGAGATCTCCTTCGGGCGGTCTTCTTTCATATGTGCAATAAACCGAATGTCTCAATTTTTGTCCTATAGGATGAAATTTGATACATCGTGTTATAGCCACAAGTTATTAAGCGTGATTAGATAGAAAGATGGATATACGCGGAAAGAAAATATTTGTTGGACTCTCGGGCGGAGTGGACTCTGCCGTGTCGGCGGCGCTCTTAAAGCGTGCAGGAGCTGAAGTAACCGGTGTGTTTATTAAGGGCTGGTATCCGCCGGAGATGCCCTGCACCTGGGCAGCCGAACGCCGCGACGCGATGCGCGTCGCGGCGCGTCTTCATATCCCATTTCGTACTTTTGACGCAAGCGCTGAATATAAAAAAAGTGTGGCTGACTATATGCTTTCCGAGTATCGCGTCGGACGAACGCCGAATCCGGATGTAATGTGTAATCGCGAAGTGAAGTTCGGCGCATTCTATCGCTATGCGATGTCGGAGGGCGCCGATGCTATCGCGATGGGACATTATCGAAGAGGCGAGAAAGATCAAAGCTATTTTCTATGGGCGGTGCCGAAAGATATTCTCGCTAAGACCATTTTCCCTGTTGGTGAGATGGAAAAGAGCGAGGTGCGCAAACTCGCAAAGAAATTCAATCTGCCGGTCGCCGAGAAGAAAGATAGTCAAGGAGTTTGTTTTCTCGGGAGTGTTTCTATTAAAGAATTTTTATTGCGCGAGTTGGGGAGTTATAATCCAGCGCTATTATATACCTTAGGACAAAAAGCTCCGTTTCCTGACGGACCATGGTTCGTTGTTGGGAAGGATGTTGAAAAAAAAGAAATTAGTGTCTCGAAAACGCGCACGGCTACCATAAAAGAAATTTCGTTTACCGATGCGAACTGGTTTAGTGAATCGGAGCGTGTGACCGAAGCACAGTATCGCTATCGCAGTCCGCACATTATCGGACGCATCGAAGAAGATCGTTTCGTGAGTGCTGAACCATTACCAGATATTCCTGCTCCGGGACAATCCATTGTTTTTTATAGAAATGAAGAGCTCATCGGTGGTGGTAGTATTACTGCATGACCAAACTCCCGAGTATCATCAAGGCCGATGGATCAAAAGAGGTCTTTGATCCGGTGCGACTTTCCACTTCGCTCCAGAGATCTGGTGCGGGCGAGCATACTGCAACGCGAATAACTGAAGCAATTACAAATACCGTTGCGCAAGGCGTTTCTTCGAAAGATGTGTATTCGCGCGCTTTCGCGCTTCTACGGAAAGAAGGACGACCAATCGCAGCGCGCTATGCGTTACGACGGGCACTCTTAGAACTTGGTCCCACAGGACACCCGTTTGAGGATTTCATCTCGCACCTGTATCGTGCTGAAGGATGGCAGGTGGAAACACGAAAAATAATGCAGGGGAAATGTGTGATGCACGAGATTGACTTCTATGCATCGCATCCAGAACAAAAAACTCATATTGCTGCTGAACTGAAGTATCACAATGATCCTGGTTACAAAACTGATTTAAAGGTTGCGTTATATGTAAAGAGTCGTTTTGACGATATTTTTTCTTGTGATCCTTCCACGCGTATTTGTCCGATTGATCGAGGTCTTTTGGTGACAAATACTAAATTTACTTCTGAAGCAATCGCGTATGCAGAATGCGCGGGCGTCGAACTGCTTGGGTGGGGGTATCCTACCGACAATAATCTCTTTATGCGTATGAGTCGTGCGAAAGTGTATCCTATTACGACCCTTACCGAGCTCTCGCGAGCCGAAAAAAATCTCCTTATCGAACAGGGCGTCATCGCGGTAGATGAAATCGTACATAATCGTCGTGTGTTGGACATGCTTCGCCTTTCGCCTGAGCGCGTTGGCGAGATTCTATCTGAAGCCGATGGTCTTCTCGCACTGTAATATGGCAACGAACACTTTTAATCCGTCTTCAAACGAACCGTTTAAGGTGAGCCGTTCGAAGATTGATCTTTTTTCAGAATGTCAGCGATGCGCGTATCTCGATATGCGACTCGGCGTGAAGCGTCCATCGATGCCCGCGTTTACGCTCAACAACGCGGTGGACGAGCTCTTGAAACGCGAGTTTGATATTCATCGTGCGAATGCTTCTCAACATCCTTTATTAGAGCGCTACGGTCTTGATGCGGTACCGCTCGCCGACAAGCGGATGGACGAATGGCGCGACGCACTTCGCCGCGGTATCAGCTATCTCCACACGCCGACGAACATCTTAGTGCGTGGCGGTATTGATGATGTGTGGGTGAATCCCGCCGGAGAATTAATCATTGTCGATTATAAAGCGACGAGCAAAAAAGAAGGTCCGAGTAGCGAAGATGATTTGTATGATTCATACAAACGCCAGATGGAAATTTATCAGTGGCTCTTTCGTAAAAATAACTTTGCTGTTTCCCCGACCGGTTACTTTGTCTATGTGAATGGCAATTCAGATGCGAAGGCCTTTGATGGACATCTTGAATTCGATGCAAAACTTATTCCGTATACGGGCAGTGATACCTGGGTTGAACCTGCGGTATATGACCTAAAAAAGATGTTGATGAGCGAAGAGATCCCACCCATTGGAAAGGCCTTTGGCGGTGGTCCTTGCGACTACTGCACTTACCGCGAAAACGCCGGCAAGAAATTGCTCGAATTGCATCGCAAGGTTAAAGAATAGTGGGTATGAAAGTGCATATTGATTCTTCTTGGAAAGAAAAACTGAAAGAAGAGTTCGAGAAACCCTACTTCGCCGAGCTGACGGCGTTCGTGAAGAAAGAATATAAAGACGAAGTGGTGTATCCGCCGCCGAAATATATTTTCCGCGCGTTTGACCTTTGTCCATTCGAGAAAGTGAAGGTGGTGATACTTGGGCAAGATCCGTATCACGGACAGCGGCAGGCGAACGGTCTCGCTTTTGCGGTTGACGAAGACATCACTGTTCCCCCATCTCTGCAAAATATCTTCAAAGAAATCGCGAGCGACATTGACTGTAGACACTTAGTGTCTACAACAGCTGTAGACACTAAGTGTCTACAAAACAACGGTGATCTCTCGCGCTGGGCAGAGCAGGGCGTCCTCTTATTGAATGCAACCTTAACCGTCCGCGCGCATCTGGCCGGTTCGCACCAGGGGCGCGGATGGGAACTTTTTACCGATGCTGCTATTCGCGCATTATCCGAGGAGTGCGAGCATCTCGTTTTTATGCTCTGGGGCAATTATGCAAAAGCGAAGGGTGCGCATATTGATAGAAGTAAACATCTCGTACTCGAAGCACCACATCCTTCGCCTTTTTCGGCGTATTCGGGCTTTTTCGGCTGTAAACATTTCAGCAAGGCGAACGACTACCTCATCGCCTACGGCGAAACACCGATTGGTTGGCTTTGATTGTTTTGGTGTGATACTCTTTTCGAATTATGAAGCGCGAACGATATACAAAAAAAGATTTTGATTGGGTAAAGTGGGACGCAGCCGATTTCGAACGCATTGCCGCTGACAATATTCGTCGAAAAAAAGAATCTTATGCCGCACTACGGGCGATTCCAGCTTCTGAACGCACATTTGAAAATACGATTTATGCGCTTGAAGCGTCTGATAATCAAATAGCGGACGAAACGAATCGCATAGGGCTTCTTAAGGAAGTTAGTTCTGACCCAAAAGTGCGCACTGCGGCAGCAAAAGCGCTTGAATCACTGCAGAAAAAATTGGTTGAAATTGAATTTGATCCGCGGATGTATGCGGTGATTAAAGAATATGCGAAGAAACGGGAAAAGCTTCAGGGAGCTGAGAAGCTTTTGTTTAGGGATATGAAAAGGGGATATGAACGAATGGGTTTTGCCTTGCCAAAGGAAAAATTTGCGAAGCTTAAAGCGAACATTAAAATGCTCGGGAAACTTTCTCTTGAGTTCGAACGGAATCTGAATGAATATAACGATCACATTCTCGTTACCGAAGCAGAGTTAGACGGGCTGCCGCAGAGTTATCGAGCCAATCTGGCGAAAGTGGGAGAGAAATATAAAGTAACACTTGCGTACCCTGATGTGTTTCCGTACCTCGCTGGCGCCCATACAGAAGAACGGCGTCGAGAGCTTCTTGAAAAGTTTGTTCGAAGAGGCGGTCTAAAAAATGTCGCAATTCTTAAAAAAATGTTCCGTCTTCGTGCTGAGAATGCACGGCTTTTGGGCTATCAAACTCATGCGGACTTCCAAACAGAACTTAGAATGGCAAAATCGGCTAAAAATGTGCGGCATTTTGTCAATGACCTTGAACGGCGCACTAAGAAGCGAGCTGCACTAGATCTTGCAATGCTTAAGGCCGATAAACGCTGTCGCACCAACAATAGTAAAGCTGTTTTGGGGGCACACGATATCGCGTATCTTTTTAAGCAAATTCGCAAAGAAAAATTTGACATTGACTCTGATGTCGTGAAAGAATATTTTCCGTTTGAACATGTGAAGCAGGCGACGCTAGATACCTATCAGAAACTGCTCGGCATTGTCTTCAAACGGCGCTCTGATGTGAAGTTCTGGAATTCCGATGTGCAATTGTACGATATATATGATGCATCAGGCGACTACCTATCTTCATTCATTCTCGATCTCTATCCGCGAGAAGGGAAATATGGTCATGCGTGTGCGTTTGAGCTTACCTATGGCCGGCAGAATGGTAACGAGTATCAGGCCCCGCTTGCTGCGATGCTAGCTAATTTCCCGAAACCGAATGCTAAAAATCCATCGCTTATGAGTCATGGCGAAGTGGATACTTTTTTTCACGAGTTCGGGCACATTATGCACTTCACACTCACGACGGCGCGTTACAAAGCACAAGCAGGGTTCAGTGTGGCAATGGATTTTGTAGAAGCACCATCGCAGATGTTTGAGAATTGGGTGTGGAATGCCGAAATTCTTACGAAACTTTCCAAACACTACAAAACCAGCCGTCCAATGCCAAAAGATCTTATTAAGCGGATTATCGACGGACGTCTTTTTGGCGAGGCATGGGGCGTGCGTAGTCAATTAGTTCTTACTGAACTTGACCTCATCATTCATACGAAGGGCACAAAAGATCCGGTTGCATTGTATGCACAGCTCGACAAGAAATTAATGGGTATCGCGCCGCCAAAACGCCAGCTCTGGATTGCGGGATTCGGACATATAGCGCACGGTTATGATGCGGGTTACTACAGCTATCTTTGGTCTAAGGTATATGCCGATGATATGTTTACGCGATTTGCAAAAGAAGGAATATTGAATCCGAAGACCGGCCGAGAGTATCGCCGATGGATTCTCGAAAAGGGCTCAAGTATGGAAGAGATGGATCTCGTGCGCGGATTCTTAGGTCGCGAACCAAATAACAAAGCATTTATCAAGTCCATTGGCGCTTAAATTGTGCTATCTTTTCTTCATATGACCCTGAATGAGGTTCGGCATGCCTATCTAGAATTCTTCAAAGCGCACGGACATACCGTTATTCCGTCTTCTTCGCTCGTGCCGGAGAACGATCCGACCACGCTTTTTACTAGCAGTGGCATGCAACCATTGGTGCCGTATCTTCTAGGCCAGCCTCATCCGAGTGGTTCTAGGATTGCTGATTCTCAGATGTCTATTCGCACAGGGGATATAGAAGAAGTTGGCGACAATCGTCATCTTACTTTTTTTGAAATGTTGGGAAATTGGTCTCTCGGCGATTATTTTAAACAAGAACAGCTTCCTTGGTTTTATGAATTCCTCACGAGTCAAGAAGAAGGTCTTGGTCTCGATCCGCAGAAAATATATGTAACGACTTTTTCTGGCGATGAAGAAAGCGGAATGAGTGCAGACAAAGAAGCTGTTGAAATTTGGAAGAACATTGGTATTCCTGATGAGAGGATCTTTTCATACGGTGCGAAGAAAAATTGGTGGAGTAGAGCAGGAACGCCGACACAGATGCCAGTAGGAGAAATCGGCGGACCGGATTCAGAAGTTTTTTATGATTTCGGTATTCCGCATGACCCCGCATTTGGAGAGAAGTGTCATCCGAACTGCGATTGCGGACGTTTTGTTGAAATAGGTAACTCGGTTTTTATGCAGTTTATAAAAAATGCCGATGGAACTTTCAGCGAATTGCCAAAAAAGAATGTTGATTTTGGTGGCGGGCTAGAACGTCTCACTACCGCGACTCTTCTTAATTCAGATTCATATCTGACAGATGTTTTTGACTCGGCTCGTCTAGTGCTCGAAACTCGTTCAGCCAAAAAATATCCAAGGTCCGACCTTGGGAAAAACGACGGCGTAGATACAAGATCGTTTAGGATTGTTCTTGACCACATACGAGCAGCGTCATTTATGATTGCCTCTGGTATTAAACCCAGCAACACCGAGCAGGGATATATATTGCGCAGAATTATTCGCAGAGCTATTCGCGAAGTTGATAAACTCGGCATTAAAGACACGGTGCTCGCAGAAGTTGCCGAAGGATTTGGTGATGCTTATGCGAATGTGTATCCATTTGTTCAAGAATCCGCAACAGTTATTTGCGATGAACTTAGGAAAGAAGAAGCACAATTTAGAAAGACCCTCGCGAATGGTCTGCGCGAACTCGACAAAATGGGAAACACTGTTGACGCATTTATGCTCTCCACCACCTACGGATTCCCGATAGAACTCACGGCAGAAATCGCGAAGGAACGCGGACTCTCGATTGATCTCGACGCTGTGCAAAAACAGGTAGAAGAACATCAGGCGCTTTCGCGCGCAGGCGCAGCACAGAAGTTCGCTGGCGGGCTCGCCGATAGTAGCGAGCAGACAGTGAAATATCACACCGCCCATCACCTCATCCTGAAAGCGCTTCAGATGGTTCTCGGGCCAGAGGTACACCAGCGGGGCAGTAACATCACGAACGAGCGTCTGCGCATAGATTTCTCCTATGGCCAAAAGATGACGCCGGAACAAATCGCTGAAGTAGAAAAAATCGTCAACGAACAGATACAAAAGGCATTGCCGGTAGAACAAGTCATGATGCCGAAAGAAGAAGCAGAAAAGATTGGCGCTGAACATGAGTTCGGCGCGAAATATCCAGACACGGTTTCTGTTTATTTTATTGGTCCGCGAGAAAACGCATTTTCCGTAGAATTCTGCGGCGGACCGCATATAGAGAACACGAGCGAACTCATCGGCACATTTAAAATACTGAAAGAAGAAGCATCCTCCGCCGGCATCCGCCGTATCAAAGCGGTGTTAGAATAAACTGATGAGTTTTCTAAGTATCTTTCGCGAAAAGAAAAAATCCCAATCGGTTGTGCTTATTGATGTTACAGCCGATTCGGTTGCTGGCGCATATGCGCTTTACAAAGAAAGAGAAACGCCCATTTTACTTTATACGCGTCGTCTTCCGCTCGAGATGCGAGCAGACGAACCGCGCGAACAGGCGATGGTGCGTGCGCTCACCATCCTCGGCAACGAGCTTATCCGCGAGGGCGCGCCGATTCTTATGCGTGCGATAGGCAATGGGAACGCAGGAACTATCCTCGTCTCGGTCGGTACGCCGTGGCAGGAGACCAAGGTGCGCACCGAAAATTTCGAGCGAGAGAATCCGTTTGTGTTTACGAAGAGTATCGTCGCGACGGCGCTCGAGAAAACAAGCATCGTCCCAGAAGGGAAGCTTCTCGCCGACGAGAGTATACTCAGCACGGTCTTAAACGGCTACGAGACGCACGACCCCTACGGGAAGCATATACGCCGTGCTTCGGTAATGGTCTTGACTTCATTTATTGAGAAAAATATTTCAGATGTTGTTGTCTCCGCACTTCGCGGATTCTTCCATACGAAACATATTCTTATGATCGCTGCTGGCTCGCTCCGATATCAAGCAATACGCATTGCCTTTCCGCATGAGCGCAAGCCCGATTCTGCTTCTCTCAAACAGGCGATTGAATCAGCCGACTCCGAGAAACTCTGGATTCCCGGCTTCCCGCCGAAGATTGTTCCGGTTCTCGCGAGCCACATCGCTGGTTCCGTTCGCCAAACCACCACGACCCCTCCCGACCTCCAGCTCCTCCTTATGGCGCTGTATTATCAACACCACTCTTCTGATGAGAGGTGATATACTCCGCCTATGCACACACTTGAAGATATAATCCCGCCGTCACGGCGCAAAGAGCCAACATCACTTAACAACAGGCCTGACGGTCGAGAATCGCGTAGCCGGTCGCGGTTCCCGTTCGCAACGATTTTTGTCGTTATTCTTATAATTGCAGCGTCTGTGGGCGCGCTCTTCTATTTCTCCAATGCGAAGGTCGAAATAACACCGAACACGATTTCGGTGGCAGTCCAGAGTTCGTTCACTGCGAACAAGAGCACCAGCGGTTTACCTTTTGAAATAATCACGGCCGAGAAAATCGCGACGCAGAGCGTCGCGGGAAGCGGTACGAAGACCGTTACTTCTTCCGCATCGGGAACGATTACTATCTACAACACGCAGACGAAGACCCAGCAGCTCATCGCGAACACGCGCTTCGCAACCGCCGCCGGCCTCATCTTCCGCATTCATTCGGCAGTGTCGATACCGGGCGGCACCTCCGCAAAGCCGGGCAGCATAACCGCGACGGTCTTCGCCGATCAGGCAGGCGCTTCTTACAATGTTGCACCGACTTCTTTCACTATTCCGGGATTCGCTGGAACGCCGCAGGCGAGTCAGGTGTATGCGCGCTCATCGTCAGCAATGACAGGCGGCGCTTCCGGCACGATGCCGGTTGTAGATAGCGCTATTGAGACGAAGACCCGCAATGCACTCATTACCGCTCTTGGCCCAGATCTCATCGCGAGCATTAAAGATAAAATCCCGGCTGGCTTCGTACTCGTGCCCGGTTCTGCAACCACCACCTATCAAGAACTCGCATCAGCACCTTCAGGAACGACCGGCCAGGTCGAAGTAAAAGAACAGGGAACAGTCACCGCTGTTGTATTCCCGAATACGGCACTCGCGAAGGCGATTGCCTTATCAGTTGCAGAGCTTTCGTATCATGGCGAACCACTCACACTACCATCGGTCGACAAGCTCTCGCTCACAGTAACTGGTGGCATTCCTGATCCGAACGCGACCTCGTTCTCGTTCTTTCTATCAGGCACTGCACCGCTTATCTACACTGTTGATCCCGTACATATCGCGGCAGCTATCGCCGGCGAAACCCGCTCGGCGGCTGAAGTAGCACTCACGAACTACCCAGAAGTAAAACGGGCTATTATCATTCTCCGGCCGTTCTGGAGGCAAACATTCCCACAAGACCCATCATCTATTTCGGTTGTGGTTGTTGGAAATGATGGTAAGCTCGACCGTTGACGGTTTCTGAAGCATCTGATAGATTAATACATGTACCTGCATGATTGAGAAATGATTGAAGGAGAAGAAACGAAGACAACGGCAACCGGCTCCGTTGAGGAGGTGTTGCCGAACTCGCTTTTCCGTGTTCGTCTTTCTGTGGAGGAAGGTGCAGAAGCGGAAGGAGAACTCGTTCTCGCGTACCTTGCAGGCAAGATGCGCTTGCATCGTATTCGCGTTCTGGTCGGTGATCAGGTGGATATGGTGCTCGACCCATATGGTGGCAGAGCGAGAATTGTGCGCCGGTTAACTTAATATAATTTCAGACACTTTTTACGATGAAAGTTCTTGCTTCAGTAAGAAAACAACAGCCAGGAGATCAACTCGTCCGTCGTGGCGGGCGTTTATATCGCATCAATAAGAAGAATCCGCGCCGCAAGGCGCGTCAGGGATAAAAGATATTTAAAGATTTAAAAATTACAAACATGAGAATCGCTGGCGTCACCATTCCCGATACTAAACAGCTCGCGTATTCGCTGCCGCTCATTTTTGGTATCGGACCAACTCGTGCGCGACAAATCTTGAAAGAAGTCGGTGTCGTACCAACGAAAAAGGGAAATGAGATTACGAGTGAAGAAGAACAAAAAATCCGTGCGCTCGCCGAGGGCTTCACGATTGAAGGCGAGTTGCGTCGTGAGATCGGACAGAATATCAAGCGGCTGAAGGATATCCGCAGCGCTCGCGGCGAGCGTCATACGCGCGGTCTTCCGGTACGCGGTCAGCGCACGAAAACCAACTCGCGCACGCGCCACGGCAATGTGCGTAAGACGATGACTTCTGGCCGCCGTTCGCTCGAAAAGACATAATTTTAAATATTTAAACTTTTAAATATTTCATCATGGGTAAAAAACGCATCATTAAGAAGAGCGGCAGGGGTATGGATCAAGGACGCAAGGAGCGTGCCATGTCGAAAGTTGCCAAACATCATCTCGAGAAGGGAATTCTTCACATCGAGGCAACCTTCAATAATACGAAGGCCATTATAACCGACGAGAAGGGTAATGCGGTCGTCAGTTCGAGCGCAGGCGCGCTCGGTTTCTCTGGTGCGCGGAAGTCAACGCCGTATGCTGCCGCGAAGGTTGGAGAATTCCTCGGCGAGAAGGGAGCACTTATCGGCTTGAAGGAAGCATCAGTCGTCATTCGCGGAGTCGGCGCTGGCCGCGAGTCGGTCTTGCGCGCATTCTCGGGCAAAGGCATTCAGATTAAGTCCATTAAAGATGTGACGCCGGTACCGCATAATGGCCCGCGCGCACCGAAACCGCGTCGCGTATAACATATTTAAATATTTAAACTTTTAAATATGAAAACAGGACCACGATACAAAATAGCAAAACGCCTTGGCGCTTCTGTCTTTGAAAAGGCGCAAACGCAGAAGTTCGCGCTCTCTGCCGATCGCACCGCGAAGAATAAGAAGCGCGGACGCGGTCGTCAGAGCGAATACTCCAAACAGATGTTGGAGAAGCAGAAAGTTCGTGTTACCTACGGTCTTCCGGAGCGCCAATTCCGCACCTATGTTAACAAGGCGCTCGCCGATGCACATAAGATGAAGCCGATTGAACGCCTCCACGAGCTTCTTGAAATGCGCCTCGACAATGTCGTGTGGCGCATTGGCCTCGCGAAAACGCGCCGAGGTGCGCGTCAGATGGTCGCGCATGGGCATGTGATGGTGAATGGGAAAAAGTCCCGTGTTCCGTCACAAGCGCTTTCGATCGGCGACAAGATAGCGGTGCGCGAAGGATCGAAGGATCACGGTGTGCTTGTCGGTTTTACCGAGCGCTTTATGGATCGCTCGCTTCCGTCGTGGCTTACTTGGGACCCGAAGAAGATGGAGGGCTCTATGAAGGAGCGCCCGACGGCCGCTTCGGCGGATCCGGCAGGCGACCTTGTTATGGTGCTCTCGTTCTATACGAGGTAGTGAAATATTTAAATGTTTAAAAATTAAAAGGTAATTACGATTGCGTTATGGAATACCACATTACACTTCCCAGCAAACCTCGCATTGTTTCTGAAGACGAGATACAGGGTGTTTACGAAATCGATTCTCTCTATCCGGGTTACGGACACACACTCGGCAACTCGCTGCGTCGCATTATTCTTTCTTCTCTTCCTGGCGCGACTGCTACCCAGGTAAAGATTGAAGGCGTTCCGCACGAGTTCGCCACTATCGAGGGCGTACGCGAGACGGTCATAGAAATACTTTTGAATATTAAGCGTGTTCACTTCGTCCTGCATGGCGATGATCCGCAGACCATATCGCTTACGGCGAAGGGTACTACCGAAGTAACTGCGAAGAACTTCAATTTTCCGAGCCAAGTCGAGATTAAGAATCCTGACCAGCACATCGCTGATCTCTCGGGGAAGGCATTGCTTGAATTGGAAGTAACGATTGAACGCGGATTGGGTTATGTCCCGCGCGAGGTTCTGACGGCTGATAAAGTCGACATCGGCATTATCGCGCTCGACGCAACTTTCACGCCGATTCGCCGCGTGAATTATGAAGTTGACAATATGCGCGTCGGCGATCGCACCGACTTCAATCGTTTGCGCATTCTTATCGAGACCAACGGCACTATAGCTCCAAGGGAAGCTCTCGAGAAATCAATCGAAACGATGATTCACCAACTCAAGTCGGTTATCGGTTTTCAAGAGCAGGAGAGTATCGCATCATCGAACGAAAGCGTTTCTTCTACAAAATCTACTGAAGGTGCTACTGAAGCGACAAAGATTAAAATAGCTGATCTCGGCCTCTCGGCGCGCATCGTCTCGGCGCTCGAAGGTGCTGGTATTAAGAGTGCTGCCGGGCTCGCGCGTAAAACGGCAAGCGCCTTGAAGGAGCTCGATGGCATCGGCGATAAAGCCGTAGAAGAAATCTCCGGAGCGCTCGCCGGCTGCGGTCTTACCTTGAAGAACGAGTGAAATATTTAAATATATAAAGATTTAAACATGACATTTGCCCGCAAAACGCGTTTTGATCGTTCGGTGAGCCAATACCGAGCGCTTTTGCGTTCCCTCGCGCGTTCTCTGATTCTCGAAGGGACCATCTCAACCACTGAGTCGAAGGCGAAGGCGTTGCGTCCATTCGTCGAACGACTCGTCACTTATGCCAAGAAGAATACGCTCGCGAGCCGCCGTCTTACTAAGATGCGTCTCGGCGACACAGTCGCGACGAAGAAACTCTTCGATGTTATCGGCCCGCGCTATGTCGACCGTCAGGGCGGCTACACCCGCGTCGTGAAGCGCACGAAACGCGGTGCAAACGATGCAAGAAAGCTTGCGTATATCGCTTTTGTCTAGTATCCATTACCTATGACTCTTAACACGAAGCCGTCGCCCACATCCCACACTATCGATGCGACTGATCGTACGCTTGGACGCGTGGCGAGCGAGGCAGCGCATGCACTCCTCGGAAAGCGTTCGGTACACTTCGCGAAGAATCAGGCACAGCCAGTGACGGTCACGATTAACAATGCGGAGAAACTCCATCTTCCTGCGCGCCGCACGAAGGGCAAGATCTACACGCGCTATACCGGTTATCCGGGAGGCGATCGTTCTATGAGTATGGAAGTGATGATCGAGAAGAAGGGTATCGCTGAAGTCGTGAAAAAGACGATTGAAGGTATGCTCCCGCACAACAAACTGCACAAGCCCCGTATGAAGAATCTCATCATCAACGCATAATATGGCTACTATTTTTATCACCGCAGTCGGACGCCGGAAGACCGCTATCGCGAGCGTTCGTATGAGCATCGCGCCGAAGTCGAGCATCGTCGTGAACGGCAAGAGCGCAAAAGAATATTTTAAGACCAATGAGCGCGCGAAGATTGCTGAAGAGGCACTCGCGAAAGCAGAGAGCACAGAGAATTATGCCGTTATCGCGCATGTCGAGGGCGGTGGCGTCGCCGCGCAAGCAGATGCGCTTCGCCACGCGATCTCTCGCGCCATTACAAAAGCAGAACCGAAGACGCGCACGATTCTCAAATCCGCGAAATTCCTCAAGCGCGATCCTCGAGCCAAAGAACGCAAGAAACCAGGCCTCAAGAAAGCCCGCAAGTCCCCGCAGTGGAGTA
>Ga0208375_1002992_pt1 | contig 14981 bp, 20 predicted proteins | sample RifOxyD1_FD_184038 | JGI IMG/M metagenome (GOLD analysis project Ga0208375, IMG submission 184038) | Soil microbial communities from Rifle, Colorado - Rifle Oxygen_injection D1 (SPAdes) | ecosystem: Environmental > Terrestrial > Deep subsurface > Rock core/Sediment | place: Rifle, Colorado... | reverse complement strand
GAGTCTGTAAACATACTATATTTAACTAAAGACATATTATTTTTGTCGGAGTGCCCGGGCTCGAACCGGGGACCTCCGCGTCCCAAACGCGGCGCTCTGCCAACTGAGCCACACTCCGTAAGAAAGAGAAACTTACATGTTTCTTTATCCAGAGCTATTTTAACATAAATGTATAAATATGGAGAAGTTTATTTTTTGATACCAAATGTCATGACAGTTGTGCCTTCTGCGGCGTATGCACAACCTTCATCCCAATCTGGCCTCTCAAGTGTGTCCTTGTGACCAGGGGAAGTGGACCACCAGTAGATTGCATTTTGAACAGTAGGAGAAGTTACTAAAATTTCGCCAACTAGGCCATAACCGTACTCTGTTTGAATACCCTCATTTTTCACCCAGTCCTCAAAACCTTCATGGAACTTTCCATCTTTGGCATATCTCCAACGCTCAACTAAATTGTCGCAAAGTCCTTGGCCCAAGGTGACGGGTTTAACTCCTATACTTACACGGTGAGCATTAACTGCATCAAAAATTTCCTGGCCAGAGTATTCACCCCCAAAGCCCACGCCACCACGAAGGGCAGCAACCATGTATAAAAACATTGCGCCCAAAACTAGAAATGCGCCAAAGCCAGCCTTACCCGCACCAAAACCCAATGGTGCATTCCACTTGGGGGCCTTTAGTACCTTACGTAAAATACCACCCAAAAAAGTGAGTCCTAAAAATGCACATCCTAAAAATAAAGTTGTTAACATGGGAAGCAACCAGACATTTTGAGGTGAACCAGGACCATAGGAGGGGTCAAGGGTAAACATTTTTGTGGAGGCAAAAATCACATAGACAAAAGCACCCGTGAATAATAACCACAAGTAAGAACTGAAAGTTGTTACTTTTGCTAGAAATGTTGTGGTTTTAAGTTTATTTATCATTTCTCTTCAAGGCCATATTTCCTCAAACAGTTTTTGTAAGCTTCGTTAAAGTCATCTTTCAAATACATTCCATTATCTTTTGCTGCTTTGTACGAGTTATAGGTTTGGCTATTTGTGGCACCCATACTTATCATTACATCAAGTTTACTTTCTAAAATCTCTCTCGCTTTAATATCTGCTTCTTTATCACATGTCTTATAATTCTTTTCTAACTCACTCTGTTTTTGATTTTGCTCTAACTCCAATTCAAACTTTTGTTGTTCTAATAGTTGTTTGTCACTTTGAATTTTTGGAAGGGCGAATACGAAATAGTAACCAAGTGATAGGGCCACTAGCAAAAAGCTAATAGCAACGATGTAAGTAATAAGGTTTGGTTTGTTCTTGGACACTTTATGCAAATTATACTGCTAAATACTATATTTTCAAAAGTTCTTAACATTGATACTAAAAGAGTATATAGTGTTTATGGATATAGTTTATAGAAAGGGGGTGATTAATTTGAAATATATATTTGCATTATTTACAGCTTTTATAGCTGTATTTGTATTCGTAGCAGCTCCAGTCAATGCTAAACCTAGCACTTGTGCAACAATTGCCGATGGCACAATAACAGATATTAACGGAAATCTAATAACAGCTGGTTATGACCAATATGGTTACAACTATCAAGCACATATGTTTAATGGTTTCTATAACAACTATTCAAGACCTGCAGTACCAGTTACAGAAGGTGACAGACTAATCATGAAGTGGTCTGATGCTTGGATATCCAATTTAGATTGTAACTTGGATGGTAAGTTAGATAGAGGTTTAGTCGATGGTGAGTATACAGACGGTATCAGCAAAGGATGGTTAACTAACCACTACTACGGCGATGGAGTAGTAGACTTTGTCAAAATAGTTTGGACAGGCCCAGGTAGTCCTTTGTGGGGTCAGTACACTATTGTTGAAGAAGTATGGAACGATAAAGGTTTAGACTTAAATGGTCTATTCAGTAAAGAAGATGTACATGGGTTCGGACAGAACGAACAATGGACAGCACTTCCTTAATTGTTCATTTAAATAGCCTGCTTATCTAGCGGGCTATTTATTGGAATAATCGATTATTTAGTAAACCCTAAAATCCTGGAACTCGTCTCCCATTATCCAAACAGATTTCATTCCCAACAACTTCTCCTTGTTTATCAAATAGAATCTCTCAATCTTGAAACTGTCTCCCCTTTGAAAACATACAAGAGCGAAAACGGGACTCCAGCGTTTTTGCTGAGTCTGTAAGTTAAAAATATAACCCCCATTTTTTCTGGCTCTTGATGATTTAACTTCAATCTTAGTTTTCCCAAGTTTTATATCATGGCTTGATTTTCTAATCAATCTTGACTCGGGAAGTAGAAGCATTGTTGCAAATTCTCCCATTGTTCCTGTTGGTCTTTTTCCTATAAATTTAGTCAAATTAATCACCTCCTTTAATAAATTCCCAACTCATCCAAAATGTCTCCTTTCTCGTCAACTTCAGGTTTTTCTGGTCCTAATGCCTCATCTATAAACTTCATGTCAGAAACATCAAAGTCAGCCGGTCGCCCCATCTCCTTCCATATATTCTGGTATTCTTTCTCTGTTCTTCCTAATGGGTTGGAGTTTATAGTTTCTAAGTTAATATGATTCTTCTTTCTTATATGATTCACAGAATCAGCCTCATCTTCGTCCATTTGCATGCCTGGCGGGTATTTTCCCTGGGTATCATGGGTGATACCTTCTCCTATTGGATTTTGTGTGTACACAAAAGTAGCCTCAACTTCGTTCATACGATATAATCCCTTTTTAATTACTGAGACAAGTTTGCTGTTCTTGAGTTCGGTTACAATTCTTTTTACCTGAGACTCGCTACAGCCAAGATACTTGGCCATTACCGCCTGGGGTAATTTAACCTCACCATGGTCAACTGAACCTGGCCAGTCTCTCATATCCATTTTTAAAATATTCCACAAAAGTTTAGCTTTATCTGAAATAGGTAAGTTTAATATTGCAAAAAACTCTTTTCTTTTAACTGGTTGCCATTCAGGCCACTTTTTAGAGTTAGTTAACTTATATAAAATTGGGTCGTTTTTATCCATTTTTATCCTCCACTAATCTGATACCAATGGTCTTTCCGTTTTCTTTTATCTTTTTAATTATCTTTTTCTGGGTCAACTTTTTGAGGACTGTATTGAGGTACTGTCTGGTAACTCCCAGGTCGTTTGCTAAACCAAGTTGCTTACCTTCATATGTAAATTTAGGCAACTGGGTTAATTTCAACACGACTGAGACGCCAGTGTAATTTATCTGGCTTGCTGATATTATGTTTTTTAACAATGACTCATTCATAACATTGTGGCGAGGGTGGAGAAGGAAAACCCCACCCTCAGATTGATAAAACGCAGGATGCTTCTTACAACAAAAAACACCCTGGACTACAAACAGATTGCAAACCATACTTGCAAACTATTCATATTCCAGGGCGTTACTGGTCCCCGAGAAGGTCAGTTTCCGACCTTCTGATGTAATGTATAAATGACTATGAGTTACTTGTCAACAGGCAAATAACGGGATAAATTACTCTTATGAATGAAAAAATAGAAGTATTACCAGCAGCAACTTATTCAAACAAAGAAGCACAAATTATACTTGGCTTGGGCGAAGACGCTATTGGTAGAAGAATTGCGCGGGGCGAGTTAAAGGTATCAGTTCTGGGAAATAAATATAGGTTCTTTGGACAAGATTTAATAGATTACCTTAAAAGCCAACAAACAATTAAATAACCATGCCAAAATCATCGTTCACCATTGCAGAGTTAGCCTCACCATTAAACCAATTTATTTCTGTTACTGGTGGTTTAGTTCCCCGCGGGTTTTACAATGAGAATACAAACTATGCAGTGGGTGACTGTGTTGCCTTTGAAGGTTCATCATATTTGATGTTTAACGATGGACCAGCAGGAACAGCGCCGGATAATGAAACATATTGGCAACCACTCTAAATAATCGATTACTCTAATGAACAAAATAGACGAATACATGCAAGCAGAGTCTGAGAAGCAGTTCTCCACAGAGAAACGTACTCAGATTGTCGACGAGTACCTTGCAAAAAAAGCAAAAATCAAAGGCTTAAACTACCGCACTTGTGAGTGGTGCCAACAGCCCACTTTGACAAAAGATGCCCGCCAGAAAGTTGTGCTTTGTCATGAGTGTGAGAATGGCAGAGGTGTAATTTCCAGATATATGGAAACCCACAAGATTCAACATTTGAGTGCCCAAGACAGAAGCAGAATTGCTGAATCAAGAACAGTCAGAGTGGGTAGTGGAAAGAAATTCAACTAATGACAAAAGCAACAAAAGAACAATTAAAACTCATCAGTGAGAAAATTGACAACTTACTCAGCGAAATAAAAGAAATACATATTTTGATTGAGTTTCGTAATAGAAAGAAAGATAAGAATGCTTAACTACATCAAATTTAAACTTTTTGGACCAGTTGACCCAGAAGCTGAAAAAGCTGCATTGGAAGCCCTGGGTTATGTCATGTGGCAGAAACTTAAGCAGACTTTGCCAGAACTACAAAACAAATCAAAAGAACAAGAAACATCACAACTATACAACAACTGGGTCAAAGACAAATCAAAAGAACTTTTCGCCGGTCGTGAGAATGAGTTAGTTAAGATACAACAAAAAATAACATGGGAATTAAATAAAATATTCAAATGAGTAATCCAACAACTACAGGTGCACTTCTTAAAAATCTAAACCGCATTGACTCTCATATTGCTGGTAAAAACACTATTGGACAAGGTGAACCTTTGTTTGGCTCAATTATCGAAATGATAAGAGGCGCCCAAGCGGATATGTCACTTCAATATTACGAGAGCCCCCACATGGAGGTAAAAGCAATGGCAGAATCATACAACAACAAAATGTCCCAATATAGAAAGTTCACCAAGGGTAAAATGTTAAGTCAAAGAGAGAGGGACAATATTTTGTATGGAAGTTAATATTTGTAAAGCTACAACTTCAAATGATAAACCTTGCAAAAACCCATGCCTTACTGGGAGAGAATTTTGTTTTGCACATGACCCCGACCCAGTATCTCGTGCAAAGTTTCTCGCTATAACTGCAAAGGGAGGGAAGAAACCCAGAACTCTAATTGCCGCCCTCAAAGGTTTTAAAGCAAAGGATTCTGTTGATTTTGCTGAAGCTGTAAGGCGAATACTCGAAATGATAATTGCAAAGGGTTTAATCAAGACAACGAAAGACGTTGCCGTCTTCAATTCTTTAGTTGGAACTTTTTTGAAGCTAGAACAAGGTTCTATTGTTCCAGCTAAGATGAGGGAGATTGAACTTAAGTTGGCAGAGAAAAACAAAGCTTTGAGTAAAGACAAAACAGCTGGGTCAGAATCTGGACAATCGCTGGGTTAGCTTTAAAATGTTGCGAGTTTCTGGGATAAACGTTAAGCAGGGAATAATTAAGTACCACCACACAAAACCTCCACACCCACACTTTCAGAAGCCCACTCCATTTCCTCAGTCACTATCCAATAGGCAACAGCCTCTTCTTTCTTTCCCTTCTCCACACTCAACAAGCTAGAAGCTGTGGGCTAGGGGGTGGTATCAAACAGTTTCTGTTAACTTCCCAGGCATAGGGAGTGGCGGGGTGGTACACACCCGAGCTGTAGGAAAGGGTTAAAGGAGTTGATTGTATGTAGTACTCCTGCCTGGTACACAGAAGGGTAAGGGGGGGTTAGAGTTGTCCAGAATTTTTTTCTGGTAGAAATTTTCAAAAAAATACACTTGGGGATTGACTTTGAGGCTAATTTGAAGGATAATACCCATACGCCTGAAACGCGTACTGGTATAAGGGAATTATATTTGTACGAACGGATTTAAACTAGACTTCTGATTACTGGAAGTAACCCAGCCTCCGTTACAACGTCCCAGGAGTATAGATACTATCCTGTGACACTCTTCAACTTCATATCAAAACTAATCTCAAATTCCGGGTGAGTTTCTTTAAGTTTTGCAATAGCCTTCATAACATCCGATACGCTTATTTCTTTCTCTGCCTGAGAAGGGTAAACATAAGTTGTATTTGGTAACAAAACATCACCCTCTTTTGCTGTTTCTATTCTTCCGAGTGACCTCTTGCCCTCCATGGTCAACTGTAAGCCCTTCAAAACCCTTCTGCCTGTATCACTTGTTGAATAGGTTGGAATAATCAAATTATGCCACTTAAGATGGGTCATTAAATTTGTAATCCAATTTTTGTTAACAGCTTCGTTTGTAAGGTCTCTATTAAAAGCGGTGTATGCTTCTTCAAGAAGTATGGAGTCAGATTCTGGGGCATGCAAAAACATCTTTCTCAGGTTCTTTATTGATGATGGCTTTGATTTGTGCTTCATATTACAATAATTCAGTGTAACACATATCTTCTATATGTCAAGTATATGGACTTGTTAATGAAAGATAACAGAGAGGTAAAAAGTAAACTTTGTAACAAATTCCTATTTTTAAGAACAATACGCAATCTAACCCTACAAGCGCTAGTAAAAATAGCGTACCAGACATCGTGTAATCAATTCTTAGCCCCCCTATTTTAGAATTCCGACAAGTTACCCATCTCAGACATAAAATAGCCTTTATGACTTTTTTATACACTTATAAATTATACTACTGTCAATAATACCTTTACGCAGTATCTTTGAAACAAACTAGCAGAAACTACATTGATTTTAAGCCTACAATAACTGTCTTTAATCTGTTATACCTCATAATATGCTGTCCCAAACAGTTCTCCAACCAGCTCAAACAGAACTGGAAATATCAAACCTCCAAAAAAAACTACTTGCCATGAACGTTCTGGGAAATGAAGTTTCCGAAGAACTTAACCTCCTTCGTGGTTGGGCTATTTCTGTGCATGGGGATTGTGAAATTTCGATGGATGAAATTATAGCGAAAAAATTGTATGTGTCATCTCACAGATACTTCCAGAAACAAGGCGCAAAAAGTTACCCGGAGTTTAAAACTCTCACTGGGGCAGTTTTAAACAAACTAGCGTTCATGCAAAAGGTTTCTACCTTATTTGAAATGGAACTCATAGACAAAGAACAATTTGAGAAACTCAAAACGTTAAACAAGCTACGAATAGATATGGCACACCCCAGGAGTGGCCGGTATTTGTTTTATGTAGACAAAGAACGTCAGAAATGGGCATATCAACTTATGGTTGAGGTTGTAGGTTTTCTGGCTGAAATAGATATATCTTTTGGAGTTAAACTTTAAGGCTTGACACACCCATAGTAGTTTGATTTTATTTGTTTAATATTGATTGGAACTGTAACACACCCCCAATCAAAGCAATTAATTTTCTTTAAAATCCTCTGGAGTCGGTTCCAATCCAATCTTCGAGTTTTGTTGTAAAGAGGCAAAAACTACAGATATCTCTGGGGGATTTTAAGGGAAATTAATCCCAACTCTTCACACCTGGAGAGTTATCGTAATAGCATTGTCCCCGGGTTGAGGTTGCTCGAGACCAGGGGACGAAGAAATTTATTTATATATGGCAACAACTCACATTGGCTCATGGGGAACCCCCGAATTCGGAATTACCGAAAAAATTAATGACCTTCTAGGTTACGGCCGAGACGCTTCTGGCGGCTCAGGTCTTGTGGCTGACGCGGGGCAAACAGTCAATCAAGACAATAACATCCAGTGGAATGCTTTGCAGTCATACATGCCCGGGACTGCCCCTACTCCAGTATCAACTCCCAGGGTGCAATCACCATCCCCAGTTCCAGTTAACACAAACACTGGTGGCGGTGGTGGCTTTGACATGAAATATTACCCGGGATGGGGTTATACCGAGGCTCTTGCAGACTGGAATGCAACAGGTGGGGCAAAAGCAAATCAGGGTGGTGGTCAACCCGATTATTCGGCACTTATCGAGCAAATGTATGGACCAGCTTTCAACAGTCTCACAAGTCTTGAGGGAGTTGTTGGCCAGCAACGTGATGTTGCAACCTCAGGGATTCAGCAACAAGCTGGGGAGCAAAAATCGGCTTTTGAACAAGCATTGATGGCTTCCCGACAAATGTTAGGCAATCAAGTTGATGAGTTGTCATCATCTCTAAGAAAGGGTGAATCCTCAAACCTCAGAAACTACAAAGGAGCATTACAACAAATGGCGTCAAGGTTCGGAGCCCAAAGTTCTACAGGGGTCGCGGCAAGCGAAATTATACTTTCTGAATTCTTAAGGTCCGGGGGCGATATCAGAGAATCTTACGCAGCCGGTCAAAAAGTAATTCAACAAAAGGGTCGAGAATACGAGGAGAAGTTCCAGTCTGATGTTAAAAATCTAGAGGATAGAGTCGCACAGGGAATCAAAGAAATTGACACAGAATTTCAATCACGAATCCAAGAAATCGGAATGCGAAAGGCAGACTTGGAAACAAACAAAACAGCAATGAGAATTGAAGCTCTTCAAAGTGCTGTTCAGAGGGCACAACAACTCGACGACTACAAACAAAAAACAATGTTTGATTTGGGAGTTTGGAATTTGGAGAGAAAAACAGAATTGGGTCAAAGTCAAGCATATTTGGACGACCTCACCTCAAAAGTCGCTGCAGAACTCAAGTCACGACAACTTGACATGACAAACACACCACAAATGTCATTTTTGAACAATGGTGTTTCAACAAACAACTCTATCTACAAGAGCAAATATGGTCAAAACGTTGATGACCCATATTCTGGACTTTTAGTTTAACTGATATGATATGGCATTTCTCGATATATTCAAAACTGCAAAAGACAAAGTAACAGCACTTTCTCAAATTGGTGCTTTTGGTCCTGGCGTCCAAGCCCTCACAAACTCCAAAGTAAAACAAAACACAATTACCCCACTCAAGGAAGGAATTTCAGCAGGTCTTCGCATGGCTCCCCCTGTAAACCTATATAGAGAACTCACTGGGAAAAATTCAACAGAACAAAGAGGCCAAGACTTGGCAAAATTTGCAAAAGGTGTAGGTGTGGTAGGCCTTGGCTCACTTGGGACTGTTGCATCTTTTGGTATTGGTGCGGCACTCAGTCCCCAAGGGCAAAGGGCAGAGGGTGGTTATCGTGGTATTGGAATGGGACAACAATATGGCGGACTTTCAAAATTCACTTCTCCAGCAATCGCTAATTTTGCACCTAAAAGTATTCTTGCTTCAAGATTGGGACAAGGAGCTCTAAACGTTGGCGAGGGTATAGCAATGTCTGGAGTAACTAAACAACCTTACAACTTCCAACAATTCGTGTTGGATGCCTTCCTGGGTTCAGGTGGTAAGCCATTTAGTCATGTAGATGGTCCAATTGTCTCTCGGGTTAAAACTTCAGAAAATGCAAAGAATATTCTCAAAGGTTGGTGGACAGAAACCAATGCCCAAACAGCAGCCCGTCGCAAGGCTGGACTCTCTCCAACAGAAGCATACGGGGCAACTAAAAAAGTTGTTGATACTGAAAAATTCAAAGGTATATTTGCAAAGTGGATAGGCCAGCGTGATGCTGCAAGAACCACTGGGGTTGAAGAATCTGCACAGTTTAAAGCAATTCCTAATGAACTAGGACCGGAAATAATAAAGTTCATGGAAGGTGGCTCAACTAGTAACCCAGAAATTAAATCCATTGCCGGAATGTTGAGGCAACGTTTTGACCAACTATACACTGAAGCCAAAAAAGCGAATTTAGATATTGGGTACCTTAAAAACTATGTTTCCCATTATTGGAAACAAACACAGGAGGAAGTTGAAGCTGTTTACAAGGGGGCAAAAACAAAAATAGGACACAGAAAAATACCTACATACGAAGAAGGAATTGCACTGGGACTTGAGCCAAGGTTCACAAACCCAAGTCAAATACTTGGAACATATGCGCAAAAACTTAATGAGTTGAAAGCAAACCTTGAATTTATTAACACCTTAAAAAAGGAAGGACTTATTGTCCCAGCGGCAAAAAGGGAGGCGGGCATGGTTGAACTTATCGGCCCAGGATTCCCAAAGAGCAAGGCAAAAACTGCATCAGGAGAAACAGTTATTGGAAGTTATTTTGCAGATGCAAAAGTTGCACAAACCATCAACAGAGTTTTCTCACCCGAAGATGTTAACCCAATTATTGGCTTTGCAGGTAAAGCAGCAGGGGCGGTTCAAGATATTCGACTCGCTGGGGGTATTCCCGGAACTCCATTAAATAGCTGGACCTTTATACAAGTTCTTTTTAAAGAGTTACCTTCAGGAAGGGTCAAAGGACCACTTAAGGCGTTATGGGTTTCTATGACTGGGGCAAATAAATATTTTGAAGAGAATGCTGCAACTATTAAAACCATGCAGAAAAATAATATTCCAGTTTCAACAAGTCTCAACATTGAATCTCAAGGTAGGAACTGGCTACAAAATGCTTTTGGCGAAAACTTGGGAGAGTTTTGGCACAAACTAGTTAACGAGCCAACCTTCAAAAAGTTCATGCCAGCTATGGAAATTGAATTTTTCAAAGATACTTTGAGAGTTGCAAAGAAAAATGGAATGAGTGACGTGGTTGCAGAAGAAGTGGCCTCAAAAGCAACAATAAACTTTTATGGAATTGTTTCAAGTGATGCCCTTGCACAACGTGGAGCACTGGGGGAAAACTTAAAAACAATAATGTTTATGGCTCCCAGATATAGGGAAACAGTTTTGGGATTTTTGTATAACACCATTAAAGGGTTGAAGGCTCCACTTGCCCCAGAGAATATTGCGAACACCAGATGGCTCGCTGGTGCGGTTATCATGTATGGCATTTATGATTTAGTTAACTTGAAAAACACTGGCAACCACATGCACGAGAACCCACCAGGGCTTGAGGATAAAATCTTAGTTCCAGTGGGAAAACACACTATTGGAATTCCCTATATGTCTAGCATTTTGACTTTGCCCCGTGCAGGTTACAGAGCAACCAAAGAACTTTTCAGAGGAGATATTGGAGGGGCAATTGGTGAAGTTGGTTCATCTACCATGTCAATTGGCTTGAAACCCTTTGTTGATATTGCAAGGAACCAAGACTATTACGGCAACGAAATTACCCCCCAGAATTCAACAGCAAGTGAAAAGTTAAAGGGAAATGTTGGCTATATTGCCCGTCAGTGGATGCACCCATATGTTGCAGAACTGACCGACTCAAGATATAAAGATGACCCAGCCTACCAAAGACTCTCACGAGCTGTTGAGTTGCCACTACGATTTTATGAAACAAACTCAATTCTTAATCGTTGGTACTTTGCATCTCAAGATGAAGTTTTAAGAACTATTTCAAAAGATAAACAGGCAACTTATGAGGATGTGTACATTACAAAGAAAGAGCCAAAAACTACAATTGAAAAGAAACAACAGGCAATGGCAGAAGCCCAGACTCTTTTGGCAAACCCAGATATTATAGAAGCAAGGAGGGCAGTTTTATTCAATGAAGCCCAGAAGAGTGGTAAAGCTATTGACCCCTTCTTTTTACTATCACCTGCAAAACAAAAAATAGTTTTGCAACGAGATGCACAAGCGCCAGGAAGTAAGGAGGCGGACTCTATTACATCAACAAATATAGAATGGCTCAAGCCATACTGGACAGCACGAAGTGCTTATTTTGAAGAGTTAAAAACGAAGGGAACTTTTAAAGAAGCAGAAGAATTGCCCGGGCCAAAGTTTGTTGCAAATGATGAAGTCGTTAAGCTACAGGACCAATACTTTAACCTTCCTTATGGAACAGGCCAAAGGACACAGTTCCTTCAACAACATCCAGAGTTAAAAGCCTATTGGGAAGAGAAAGCTTCATACGAAAATGAAATGAGAGTTGGAATGGGACTACCACCTATCGAGTCTGGAAACTATGGAAAGAGTTGGCCAAAAGCATCAAAAGCAAAGAAGCCAAAATTGTTTGGGGCATTAAAAGGCAAAAAAGTAACTGTCAAAAGAATAGCGCAAAACATTTTTAAGCCACTTCAACCAATTAAACAAAAGAAGTTGAAGAATATTAAAGTTTCAAAAGTTTGATAGACAAAAATTATGTTTAACGACACTCAACAAAAATTTATTATAAATACCCTGGGGCGTATAGACTCGCTTCAAGCCGTGTACAAGCCATATTCTAATGAACTTGAATGGCTTAGGGCTCAAATAGTTGCATTGGAGGGTACACCCTCAAGTAACTATGTTGCTGATTTATGGAAACAACTTTTAGCACTCTCAAACTTACCAATTACCAATTCTTTAAACGCAAACAAGTTGACTTATTACAGAGCCAACTCATAAAGGCAGGTGATTTATTTATGACACACATATATCCAGTAAAAAGATTTGAGAAAGGGTGGAATGGCGCCACTCCAGAGGATTTGGCATATAGACTCGCCGAAGTTCAGCTTGATGTGGACGCGTTCAAACAAGCATATGGTGAATTTATACAGAAGCATCCTCTACCAGTGGTAAAGCCCGAAAGTTTGACACAAACAGAATGGGAAAACTACTTGAGCACAAAGGAAGTCATGGAGAAAAATCCATTGACAGGAGTTTCACCCGACCAAAAGGGACAAGTTATTTTTAACGAGTTTCAAGATGCTCAAAAAGCCGATGCAAAAAACCGAAAGGCTTCTGCAGAAGTTTTGGAGAATAGAGTTCAGAATGAGCTTCGAGCAATAGGGATAAGCCCAGAGGAATATCAATATTCTATTGAGTATCAGAAAGAAATTGAGGGAGGTGATGAATAATGGAAAAAATTAAAGCAAGGTATATTTTAGAATCTCTTGCAAATATCTATAACAACACAGGTATTTCAACCAATTCCATTGTCGAAAGAATCGAAAAAGTTCTTTTGAAAAATGGAGATGTTGCCCAGTCAATTTTAGACACTAACATGATTTCATTCGGCGACAATGTTCAAAAGTTAGCAGAATTCAAATCAAAAGTTTCAGAGCTAGAAAGTCAGGAGGTGATATAAGTGAAATTCAAATCAAAAGATACTGGAGGTTTACCCATCAGATTTATTGGACAAGACAGACCAAAAGCTCCATTCACTGGAGTTGATATGGGTATGGGAGAAAAAGACAAAAACCCTTTAGAAACAAAGGTCTCCAATATAAAAAAGTAATTGGTGTTTCTAGACAACGTGGTGAAAGCAATAGTCAACTAGTTGCCCGTTTTCTTGGGAAATACCCATCGTGGCGTGTTAAAACAGAATACCTTCTGAACAATACAACAATGTCTGTTTCTGATAGAAAGAGACTTGAATTTTTGCTGAAAAAAAATGGATGACTCGATGTCGATACCCCTCTACCTTAAGGAAATTGGGAAATATTCCATTTTGTCAGCCGGAGAAGAACAGACGGCCACCTCAGACAAACTTGTGCTTCATAATCTCAAGCTTGTTGTTGCAGTCGCAAAACAATTTAGAGGCAGGGGTCTACCTTTTGCAGATTTAATTCAACTTGGCAATCTGGGTTTAATTAAGGCATCAAAACAATTTGTACCAGAGAGAAAAAACAGGTTCACAACTTTTGCCGTTTGGCTAATTCGAAGTTCAATATCAAGAGGCATAAAACAACAATCCAGGTCGATTGCCTTGCCAGCAAACATCTGGGATAAAATTTACAAACTTAAAAAGTTAAGAAATGAGTTATCTGAAAAACAGCTTCTTAAATTTTTTTCCAAAAAGGAACAAAATTACCTGGACAAAGTTAGTTCAAACATAGCCAGTCTTCAAAAACTAGTGGGTGAAAATGAGGAAACTGAACTTCAAGAACTTTTAGCGGATGCTAGTGAAGGACCGGAAGAGTTAACTGTAAACAATTTAAAGAAAGAAGAAGTTTCAAAATTGTTAGAAAAACTAAACCCAAATGAAAGAGAAATTATAAGTTTACGTTTCGGTTTGGCGGATGGTGAAATTTGGAGTTTCCCGCAAATTGGCAAGAAGTTGGGCAAATCGAAGCAAGCAATACATCAACGAATCCCATTCATTTTGGAAAAACTGAAGAGGTTGACACAAAGTGGTATAGTTTAGCTGGAGTGAAAAAATTAATATTTGCTCTTGCCCCTGTTTTACTTCTTGTTCTTGTTCCAAAAATTACCCTTGCCCACTCTGGGAGAACAAACAGTGAGGGCTGTCATAATTGCAATGTTGGTTCTTGTGCTGGGACTTATCACTGCCACAATGGGGGTTCCTACACAGCACCACAGCCTCAATATGTTCCACCTATTGCAACAGTCAAACCAGCTACTCCAAAACCAGCAACCCCAAGGCCAACAACTACTCCCACAGAAACCCCTTCCCCTGAAGTTTTAAGTGTGTCGACAGAAGCACCTCAGCCAACAGCAACACCTACAAGTGCACCAGTTAAAGTAGAAAGCTCTCAAAAGGATAACGTTTCCCCAGTTGTAGGTTTGGGAAGTGTGGGGTTGATTGCTTATTTAGTCTGGAGAGCTAGAAAGAATGCAAGAGTAGACAAAGGTATAGAGCCAGAAGTAAAGGCCTAAGGATATTTACAAGCAAAAACTGCCCGACTGCCCTAGACAATTCTTACCTTCATTGTCAAAAACTCTCCGTCCATATATTGTTCAACCAAACTACCGTATTTAGCAACATCATTTATACAACTATTAACTTTCTCATCTTTTGTTTTATATTTTTTAGATTCTGAGCCATATTCGTTAATAATTCTTTGTATGTCCGATGGGTCGTCATATAAATAACCAAGGGTAGTTTTAATATCTTTGTGTCCCATTGCAATTCTTATATCGTCAATATCTGCCCCATTCTTTTTTAAGTCCCTAGCGAAAATTCTTCGCAAATCATGAACACAAAGCGAATTTCCCCAGAGCTTCCCAACTTTGACCATTGTTTCTCTTAACCTTTCGCTATTTACTACAAACAGTCTCTGCAAGTCTGATTCTTTAAAATGTGTTTTATCTGATAATGTTTTTAGTTCATCTTCTGTTCTCAACCCCTTGACACGTCTTTCTAAATCATCAATAAGCCATGGCAC
>Ga0208375_1002991_pt1 | contig 14988 bp, 17 predicted proteins | sample RifOxyD1_FD_184038 | JGI IMG/M metagenome (GOLD analysis project Ga0208375, IMG submission 184038) | Soil microbial communities from Rifle, Colorado - Rifle Oxygen_injection D1 (SPAdes) | ecosystem: Environmental > Terrestrial > Deep subsurface > Rock core/Sediment | place: Rifle, Colorado... | reverse complement strand
AGCAAGTTTATAGTGCTCACTAATAATTATTATAAAAGTTTAGAAAATTACTGAAGTTGAAACATCTTTATTAATGATGTCTTGTTAAAATTCCCTGTTATATAAATTATTTTGTTACCATCTGGGGACCATTTGGGACTTCTATAAATAGCTTCAACCGCAGTTATCATTTGTTTTTGTTGTTTTACAGTATCAGCAATAAACAAATGTTTGTTATATGTATAAACAATCTTTTTTCCATCAGGTGACCAGCCTGCATCAATATTCACATCTTCAGCGTAAAATTCCCCTTTAAGCTCTAATATTTTAAGAATTATCTTACCCATTGTATCCATGACGTAAATATCTATCTTTCCTGAGAGTTCTTTATTACCTTTTATTATGGTCTGAAGGTCTCTTTCAACAACAAGCAAGTTTTTACTATCTGGTGACCAAAGCCAGTTATTGTTAATTGGAATTCTTTCTGTTGGTTCGATGGGATTGAAAACTACTTCGGGGGGAGAAATAGAAAATATTTTAAAGCAGGAAATCAGCATCTTACTATCTGGAGACCACACAATTTCATTACATGAATCACCTGCTTCACCTTCCCAAAGTCTGATTTCTCCCAACATTATCGATTCCGAAATATCTACGGCATTTGCGTTTATTACTTCCAGGACTGCTCCTTTAGAGTAATTTATGATAGCAATGAACCGACTATCAGGAGACCATTTGGGCAACTCGTAGGAACTCTGAATGTATTTATTTTCAAATCCGGTTTTGTAAATTTCTTTTCCTAATAATTTTACAGCCCCGGTTTCCATATTTTTCAAATAAATCGAACCTAAATCTTCAATGACAGGCTCTTGGTCAACGTTGTAGTGTCCGTTGACTATCTTAATGGCCAATTTACCGTTTGGTGATACAACCCATTCTTTATTAGCAACATCCTCGCTTGTTTCAATAAATTTACTATTAGTTTCTTTAAACGAGAAAATATATGACTCGTAGTAACAACCTCCAGGCCCACATTTTTCCAGATCGTTTTTAATATACTTAAAACTTTGACTATCTTCTGACCAAGAAGAGTTTGGGAGAGACAAACCCATATTCTCAATTAGTGTATTTGTTGGAAAAGTGGGTAAAACGACATTTCCGTCCGGTAGTTCATATAAGGTAACATTTGAAACTTCATCACTGGGAGTTGTAGAAGGTAGACTTGGTGAGTCATTACTGGTTGGAATAAAAAGTGTCAAATTTGGAAATAATTTGGATTGAAAGTTTTTAAGGAAAATAAAAGTAAGTGAAATAAGGGAGATAGAAAAAATTAGGAGAAAGATTGTTATTAACTTCTTACCTGATAACTTATCTACATAATAGTTTCTCCACTTGTACGTGATGGAAAAATATATGGTGATTAACGGTTTAAAGTATTTATAAAGATAATTGCGCGAAAGCCTCGATAAACTAACTGACATAAGTAACTGTATTATAACTCTTAAATAAATATATTACCTTCAAATCGAAGAATATCGGAAAGAGAACAATATCAAAGTTATAGTATTTTTACCCATCTCGGATTCGAACCACTTTAGCTTCAGATTTTGAAGGAAATTGCTAATTTTAAAAAATTAGCCTCAAGTGACCCAGGGTGGAGTCGACAATTTTGGAACAAATTGGGACCTTCCACCAACCTTTTCCATAGAAAATTACTTCGTAATTTTATAACCCTGCCACGCATTGTAGAAGGGAACTGCTCTTTGACAAAGTCAAAGCTTTGACTTTGTCTTAAGCTTCAGCTTATCAATTAATCCATTGCCGTCGAATACGATTTTGTGCCCCTGGGAGGAATTGAACCTCCAGTCTTTCCCTTAGAAGGGGACTGCTTTATCCGTTAAGCTACAAGGGCAAATACACGCTCAAATGCTTTCAAATTATACCAGATTTGCTATCATTATTCTTCGTCAGGATGGATATTTTTTGCTAATATCTATATATGCGCAAAGTTTTCATTTCACTTATTCTTATTATTTTCCCTTTTCTCCTCGTAAAGAATGTTTACGCAATCGAAAATCCAACCGCAGCAGACAACAACAAATTCGGCATCCATATTATTGACGAAAATGATCTTGACGACGCAACTCGCTTGGTAAACTCTTCGGGCGGAGATTGGGGATATGTGACATTTGTCATCCGCGAAGACGAACGTGACCCAAACCGTTGGCAAAAAGTTTTTGACAGAGCCAGACGGCTGCACTTAATTCCGATCGTCCGCATCGCTACCAAGCAGGACGGAGACAATTGGTCAAAGCCTGACCCGGATGACATTTCCGGTTGGGTAAATTTTTTTGACTCGCTAAATTGGGTTGTAATAAATCGCTATGTAGTTATCGGAAACGAAACAAACCACGCAAGCGAATGGGGTGGGGAAGTCAATCCGACGGAATATGGGGACTATTTTATAAATATTGCCAAACGAATTAAGGTTTCAAACCCCGACTATTTTGTGATGATGGGAGCATTTGACGCATCGGCGCCCGATAATAAAGCACACATGAGCGAAGAAAGATATCTGACAAAACTTCTACAAAAATATCCGAAGATTTTTGATGATGTTGATGGGTTCGCATCACACTCCTATCCCAATCCAGACTTTTCAGCTCCACCGACGAACAAGGGACAAAAAAGTGTCAGGGCTTATGAGTGGGAGCTTTCACTTTTGAAAAGACTGGGAGTCAAGAAAGACCTGCCGGTATTTGTTACAGAAACCGGCTGGGCACACCAAACCGACAGTGATAAAACACTCCTGGGCGCAGATTCCCTAAATGATTACTATAAAAGTTTATACGAGATATACCTAAACGACGAGCGGGTAGTTGCCTTCACGCCATTTGTACTTAATTATTCCAGTCCGCCATTTGATAAATTCTCGTGGAAAAAAACCGATGGAACCTTCTATCCCTTTTTTGAAGCCACGCAAAAAGTTTTAAAAATCAAAGGCCAACCGCATCGGATTACCGATATCGAAATTCTCTTTGAGATTGTCCCGCAGTTTATCAAAAAGGACGACAAAGTTTATGCCGTAGGTGTTGCCAAAAATTGGGGTCAATCAATTTGGCTAAAGGATACTAAAATCACAGGCGACGAGCACGAAAATGCCGGCAGGATAGAAATTGACTCACCGCTTTTCACAGATGTCGAGCCTGGAAAAATTGGAATAATCCTCTATAGAAGGCTATAATAAACGCTATAGTCACCGTTTTTTCGTTTTAAAATTTTAAATTAAAAATTGGAAATTACTGGCAAGCGGGCCGCTAGCTCAAGGGTAGAGCATCTCCCTCTTAAGGAGGTGGTTGGAGGTTCGAATCCTCCGCGGCTCACTTAGTTTTCTGATAAATTTAGCTTCAGCATTTGGCAATTTTTGGCGTCACCCCAAGTGGATTCGTACCGCTTGGCTTTAGTTTAGTATAATATTTTGAACATATAACCAACCAATGACTAAGAATTTCAAATTCCTTGCAAAATTTCAAAAACTTCAAAATGAAGTTGAATATGACAGATTATTACAATTTTCGTTTGCAACTTTGACATACACACAAAGCAATCCCTCTTCTTTTCAAAACTATGCCTTAGTAGAGAAGACTCTTACTCTCGGTGAAATTACAAAGATTGAGAAAACATTTGCTTCTCTGAGTAGGACACCCGCAATTTATTTTGAAAACACCCCGGAGCTAGTTGATGGCTTCATAAACATTACTGGCAATAAATATGAGAAAAAGTGGGAAGACAGCTGGATGTTCTTTAACCCGGTAATAGAAATAGACAATACTAGATTTAGTCAAGTGAAAAAAGTATCAAGCGAGAATGAACTGGGAATATTCTTATCAACATTTGACGCTTGTTATCAAAAAGGCGACCCACAAAATCCTTATGGAGAGGTTAAGGAATATATTATAAATTGTAAAAAAGCGTGGATGAAATTCGGAAAAACTGATAGATTGCAGTACTTCCTGATTTATGACCAAAATAGGCCGGTTGCTACATCTGTCCTCAACACTTTTGAAAGTGTAGGGTATATTTCTGCAGTTGGATCACTCAAAGACGTAAGAGGTAAGGGATTCGGTAAATTAGCTACTTTATATGCGGTGTCACAATCGCAAGCCAATGGGAACACTGAACATTCACTTGCGACAGAGGAGGGAACGTATCCCAACGAGTTTTATAAGGGTATTGGTTTTAGTACGAGATTTACGGCTTTAGGATATTGCAAGATTTAAGTTATAAAGTTGTAAATTGGCAGGTTATCCTCAAATATCAGCTTCCAATCCTTAATTATCTCTATAAATTGTGATACAACTTCGTTCGGGATAAGATAACGATAGTTCACAAATCAAATTTTCAAGGCTAAATCGTTTAGCGTATTTCTTCGAGTAATATTTTTCAGGCTCAAAGTTTTCCATACCCAGAGGGCAGAAATATAAATGCAAATCTCACACCGGAGTAGTAGAATTATTTTATATGGTAGATAAGTTGGATGAGTTGCTCCAAACAGATAGGCTGTTTGCCGAAACATCGAAAAAAGAAGGATCAGTTGCAGCATATAAGAAATTTTTAGTAAAAGATGCTGTTTTCTTACCCAACCGCCGAGGTCCATTCCAAGGGATTGATAATATTTGTGATGCGATAAAAATTCCGGGAGTTGAATATACGATGATTTGGACTCCAGAGACAGGAAAAGTCTCCGAATCTGGGGATTTAGGATATACATGGGGTAATTATGAATTGTCATATCTAAATGAGGGTAAATCGGAAATAGAAAAGGGAAAGTATCTAAATGTCTGGACAAGGCAATTGGATGGTTCGTGGAAAGTAATTGTTGACATGGGAAATTTGTCATAATTTCATTCATTGTCTAAATCAAGCACGATAACTTTGCCGTTATAGTAGGTAAAAACAAGTTCTTTCAATCGTTCGTAGGTTTTGAAAATGCTCTCAAGTAGGTGTTCCACCTGTGGTACAGTGAGCTCACCAAAAGTGAAATCGAAAAACCTGGTCTATATTAATAAACCACCTATAAATTTTGCAGTAGGAATATTTTCCATTATAATAATATAGTCCATCCTGTTACTTATGAAATTTAACTACAAACTTCTCTCGACACTTTTCTTTTTCCTCACGACTCCCATGATGATTGTACTGTCACTGAATACTTTAGTTTCCCTACAAAATACGAACGGGCAGGCTGAAGTGTTGGGAAAAAGCACAGAACAGGCACCGATCTACGCAGCACTCCCCGATGAATCTCCAACAATGTCAATTAAATTAATTGCTTCCGACGCGAGGGGAGACATTCTCAAAAAATATTTAAATGAATACGGCTCACCACTTGAGCCTTACGCCTTTTACACCGTCAACATTGCCGACGAATATAATGTTGATTTCAGGCTGGTTACCGCTATTGCCCAACAAGAATCAAACCTCTGCAAGTTCATTCCAGAAAATACATACAATTGCTGGGGCTGGGGGATTCACTCGCGCGGAACGCTTGGGTTTACTTCTTATGAAGAAGGGATTAGTGCCGTCACTCAGGGCTTACGTAACGATTACTTAAGTAAAGGCTACAACACGCCGGACGAGATCATGAAAAAGTACACTCCACTTTCAAACGGCAGCTGGGCTGAAGGTGTTAAACAATTTATGTCGGAAATGGAATAAATTTTGACTTCATCTTTGTTTTGATCTATTCTTCAAGTTACCGCATGTGTACCTATTACGACAGTTTTGACTACCGCAGTTACTGGGTAGGAAGAGAGTATGAGCATAAATCCGAAATTATTGCTTTAACCTCGCTTCTAAATGAAATAAACAAGGTTAATAACATCCTCGAAATCGGCGCCGGTTATGGGAGATTGGTTTCTACCTACATCAATCACGCCAAAAAAATTTTTATCTCCGATCCTTCAAAAAAGCTCCTTGCGCTGGCAAAAAAAAATATTCATTCAAATAAGGTCTTTTTCATTAATTCACCCTGGGAACATTTAAGCTCTTGTGTCAATAAACGTAAAGTTGACCTGATTATTATGGTCAGAGTCCTTCATCATATAAAAAACCCCGAAAAAGCCTTCAAAAACATCCAAAAAATTTTAAACCACAAAGGTTATTTCATTCTCGAATTTCCCAATAAAATTCACACCAAAGCAATTATTAAGGAACTTTTAAGGGGAAATTTTACGGTTCTTTTTGACATTTTTCCCAAAGACATCCGCTGCCAAGAAAATGTCGATAACGGCTGTATTGCATTTAACAACTACCATCCGGATTACGTTTTCGATCTTTTACGCAAGAATAATTTTGAAATTGTCGGCGTCCGCTCGGTTTCAAATATCAGAAGCAAATTCCTTAAAAAACACGTTCCGCTCAATCTTTTGTGTTCTTTTGAAAAATACTTGCAAAAAACATTGTCCGGCGTGTATTTTGGACCTTCGACATTTGTGCTCGCAAGAAAAATTTAACAGTACCTTATAAGAGATTATATTATATATAGTGTATATATATTGACAAACTTATAGTTATATACTATACTTCTTTCATGTTTTAAGGCTATTGCAACCTCGGTTGATAATGGCGTTAAAATTTTTAAAGAGAGGTGCCAGTCGGAACCTCTCTTTTTTTTGGAGTAAACTGTTTTTTCAATGTTATAATATCCATAACGCGGGGATGGGAGAACGGCAGACGCGCCCCGTTTGTTATATGCCAGGGTGGTGAAATCGGTATACACGCTAGGTTTAGGACCTAGTGCCCCTTAAAGGCGTGCAGGTTCAAGTCCTGTCCCTGGCACAAGTGACAAAGATGATGTAACTTGATGTAAGACGGGCTATGAAGAGATATGTAGTAATTGCTCTAATTTTACTAGCGGCGATATTACTGAGTTTTTTGTTTATATTCTCAAGGAGTAATAAAAATCCAGCTAGTTTAGTTAGTTTAGGAACTCCTTTACAGGCATCACCTAACTTTAAGTATAAAATAAAGGGCGCAAATTCAACCAAACTCTTGTTTAAATATCGTTATGAAAATAGCTATTACAATTACGAATATGAAGTTGATTTAGCCAACCAAACGAGCGGAAAAATAAGCGTTGCTACTGGTCCAGAAAGAGAAAATATTGAAATTCAGATAACGGCCGTTTCGGAATCTGGTAAGATGAGTGAGCCGTTGGTATTCAAAACGAGTGAATGGTGGAAAAGATTGAAATATAATTTTATTGGTCACACTTTTGTTATTCAGAAGAGTTAGAACGATTACTGAACCAACAATAATTACTTTTGTTCTCCATTTTTATAAAGTATTTCATCGTAACTGAACTGTGTCTTAAAATCAGGATATGCTAAAATAAGCGGCTGGAAGTTCCTAAGGATTGGTTCAATCCTAGGAAACTTCCTCGCACAAAATTATCTAACTGGTTTTCCATTTGGAAGTGAAGGTTCAAATCCTCTTCCCCGCACTCGCTTTCACTCGTGCCGGGATTCGCGTTTGAAGAGTGCTTAAAGGGTATTTTATACTTTGCACACAAATCCTCTTCCCCGTACAAAAGGCGATCGCATTACTTAAGATCTCTATCTCTACCTATCCAAACGCTAACAATTTTCAACCGGACAAATATTTGATATGATGAATTATGGTCAAAAGCGCATTAGAAAAATTTCATATCCAGAAAACTTTTAATCGTGAAAACAACTACATTCTTTTATATTCATATCCGATTTTCGCATACTTCATTACTTTGATTGTCGTCTACCTTTTTCTATCGTAATCGCTACGTCCCAGTCAAAAACGGGCGGGTTTCACACTTGACAAACAACATCGTATCTTCACATAATGAGTGTGATGAGGAAAGTTACTGCTATCTTATCTTTGTTCGTTTTACTTACTCTACCGTCAACTGTCTATGCAGAGGGGAACACGGTCAAAACAAGCGTTACAACTAAAATTCAGGAAAGAATTGAGGCACGCGAGGAACAATTACAACAAATTCGAGACAGGCTAGAAGCGAGGGTTCAAACACGAACCGCTACGCGAGAAGCAAGATTGAATCAACTAAAACAGAATCTTATCAAAAAATACTACTCCAATATGTCACAAAGACTTTGGGCAACAATTTCTAGATTGGAGACTCTGATTCAAAGAATAGACGCACGCGTCATGATTCTTGAAGATAGTTCAGATCTTGATCTTACTTCTCAAAAATCAGACGTTGTCAAAGCAGAAAGTTTGCTTTCTGACACCAAGGCTTTACTTACGTCGTCAGATGGAATGATCGAATCAGTCGTAACATCTAACAATCCAAAAGATGCCTACAGCATCCTTCGATCCAACATCTCTGATATTAAAAACAATCTGAAACAGATACACTTACTTTTAGTCAAAGTTTTGGGCGACTTGGCCGGATTAAGAGTCGGTACACAGGCAGTCACGCCTACCGTGACACCGTCTGCAACATAATATGAGTTATTTAACCAAAAGGACAACAATCTTCGCACTTTCCGTTGCACTTTTAATTCTCATTGTTTATCTTTTTCTACCAAGCTACTTTGCTACTAAAAAGATGGCGCTTGCACCAAAGGAGAACGCGGAGGTTGCCAAAATTACGACTCAGTCAAACGACACATCCTTAGATTCGATAAAAAAAGATCTTGAGGCTACAAATGTCTCCGATCTTGATATGGAACTTAATGATATCCAAAAAGAACTCGACACCGCAAATTAAACCTTCCCCGGATTTTACTACAAGATATTTTAACGCCGCTGTTACCATTGCCCTGATTCTTGGTTTTTTCACCGTGCGTGATTATTTGAGCCATTTGCAAAAAAATTTCAACAATTTTCAATCTAGCCAGAATTTTCTCACGACACCGGTAGCCGCAGAAGAAACGGAGGTTAAAATTAATAACCAGGTTATAACAGCCGAAATCGCCGACACAACGTATCTAAGAGATAGGGGTTTGTCCTACCGCGACAGTTTAATGGAAAATCGCGGAATGCTATTTGTTTTCAGACCAGCAAATCTGCCGCGTTTTTGGATGAAGGACATGCGTTTTCCACTCGATATTATTTGGATCGATGACGACAGGGTCGTTGATATCGATGAAAATTTACCAAACCCAAGCGCGGAAACTCCGTTAAACCAACTTCCCACATATTCACCAAAAAGTATCGTAAATTATGTTTTGGAAGTTAACGCCGGGTATGTTGCACAAAACGCGATAAAAATCGGCGACCGTGTTGAAATAAACTATTGATAACCATGCTTTTGTTCAACAACTTTAACTTATCAAAGTTCAACCACTGTTTTTAAACACACTGTCATTTAGCGTAAATTCCTCCAATTCTTTCACACCACCAAAAGCAATCCTATCAGGAACCATTTCCCCGTCGCCAAAAAGCATCCTTGCCGGAGAAATAACAAAATTACCCCACCTTTCATTTATCTTATCTACCGCCTTCGACAAGCTTCTTTTTCGCAAAACGTCTTCAAAAAAGTTCAGCTGCAGGTTCAAAATTCTTTCCAGCCCATAAACCGAAACGAAAATCTCCTTAACGGGAAATTTGTACGGACTCGTCGTAAAAACCTTAACAACTTTTTTATAAATGTCACTCGATTCAAAAAGCCCCCGGTCAAAAGAGTTCGCCTTGTGCCAAAAAACACCGTTTCTATACCCAATTGCCAAGTGAACTCCACTTGCCATATATCCGGCGCGGCGCAATCTGAAACTCATTTTCTCGGTCAGTTTGGAGATAATGGGGGAGATTTCATCAAGCCCAGAAAAAGGTTTGGGCAAAACATACGAATTCCCGTAAGATTTTCTAGAAAAAGGGATGTCGTCTATTTCATAACCGTGAATCCTAAGGTACCAATAATAGCTGACCACGGAATTGAAGGCAGCTCTTAACTTCCACAAAGGCGCGTTATAAAAATCAATGACAGAAAAAATTCCTACGTTATTCAAACGCAGCGCGTTTTTTGCCTTAATGTAGGAAAGACTAGTCAATTCGAGTGTCGAAAAAACTTCCAAAAAGTTATCTTTATTAATCTCGTCCAATCCGTCAGGTTTATGTATATTCGAAGCCAGCTTTGCTAAAAATCTATTTGTAGAAATGCCAACGGAAACTCTCAACCAATCACCGATACTCTCGCGAATCCTTCTTTTAACCTGTCTAGCTACAGATTTGAGAGGCGAATTTTCCAAAACACCATCTTTATACTGTGCAGCTACATCAAGCAAAGGAACTTTCTCAAAATTTAAAACAAATTCATCTATTGATTTCGGCGTTAAATCCGGAGTGTACTCCAACAAAAGCCTTCGCAATGCAAGATGGACGTTCCTGTATTTCCAAGGGTCGGGAGAAAGGACAACCAAGTCGGGAGATAAAAGTTTGCCTTCCTTAACACGCATACCTGTCTTTACACCAACTCTTTTTGCTTCAATAGAAGCAGCCAAAATACAGCCATTGGGAGTTTTGTGTACAGCAACCGCAACCGACCTTCCACGAAGCATGGGGTTTGCCTGCTGCTCGATTGAGGCAAAGCAGGAATTAAGATCAATGTGCATCACCGACGGGGGAGCCGGGTTGAAAATAAGTTGTGAAATCGCGTATTTGTTTTGCATAGATAAACTCCACCTAATCCAGACACTAAATCGAAGCCGCGTCGGCAACCTCCTCAAGTCTCCAATGCAAAGTTTCGCTGTTAAACACCAGACGAAAAAAAAGTGTGTCGCTGGCCACACTAAACACATGGAAAAGCGTTCTCCCCACCCTAAACGTATGGTGGAGACCAACTTTAACAATCTTATAAACTCTGCCGTTCCAAACAACCGCCTTGGGCATAACTTGGCGCGTAGTACTATTAAAAACAAGGCTTACAGAAACAGGAACAGAAATTTTTTCAAACATGGTAAACAAGGTAAAAAGGTGAAACGGTAAAAGAGTAAAAGATCAATTTCCTTTTACCTTTTCACTCCCTTCTCTTTTCACCTTAATCCGAAAATAACCCAAAGTCAATAAATAAAACTCCTGTTTCCAAACTTAATATTTTGATATATAATGTATCCCATAATGTTTAATAATTACCTTGCAATAGTAAGGCTCGGATGGGACGACTATGCAAATGTTTCCAAAGCGGAAAGAAGTGTTACTGAAGAACATTCGATCCTAAAATTTTTTTCGGATCTTCTTCCGCATGGGGGAAAACTTCTAGACGTAGGCTGTGGGAGTGGACAACCCATAACAAAATATTTTTATGACAAGGGCTTCAACATCGAAGGCTTTGATATTTCTCAAAATCAAATCGAGAAAGCACGCCGCAACCTTCCTGGATCAATACTATCTATAAATGAAATGGCCAAATACGAGTACCCAACAGCTTACTTCGACGCGCTCGTTTGTCTACATTCCTTGGAGCACACAGAAAGAATACACCATAAGGAAATAATGAAAAAATTCTATTCGGCTTTAAAACCGGGAGGGTTGATGTTAATCTCTGCCAATACCGTTGCCTTTGAAGGACTCAAACCACTTGTTGGTGAAATTCAAATGTTTTATAGCAACTTCGACATCGCGGAAACAAAAAATTTAGTCAACTGGGCAAAATTCTCAACAATTCACGAAAAATATTTAAATGTCTTAAATAAAAAACACCTCTACATCATTGCCAAAAAGGGTGGAGGAAGTGTTAACACCACGCAAACTGTGTATTCCGCAAAAATTTAAACTTGTTCTTTTTTCCTAACATCTTTACTATTAATTAATGGAAAAGAAAATCCCCATTACGGAAAACGACCTTCCGCAACCGCCTCCATTGCGCAAAATGATCGGCCCCAGCTTTATCCTCCTCGGTTTGGGTTTAGGAAGCGGAGAGCTCATTCTCTGGCCATACCTTTCTGCAAACTGGGGATTGGGGATCATTTGGGGGGCAGTAGTTGGAATAACCTTGCAGTTTTTTATCAATATGGAAGTAGAAAGATACACCCTGGCAACCGGCGAAAGTGTTTTCGTGGGGCTGACAAGAATTTTTAGAAAATTTTCTCCACTCTGGTTTATTCTCACCACATTCATTCCCTGGATTTGGCCTGGATTAATCGCGTCATCCGCCCAGCTTCTCGCATACGCAACAGGGCTTGAATACAACAAGTATCTTCCGATGGCCCTTTTTATCCTCATCGGAATTATCCTTTCTGTCGGTAAATATCTTTACAAAACCCAAGAAACTTTCCAAAAAACTCTCATCTTAATCGGTATTCCTTTTATACTCATTCTGACACTTCTACTGACGAAACCCGGCGATTACCTGACTCTAGCCGAAGGATTAGTAGGGAAGGGGGACGGTTTTTGGTTTTTGCCAACCGGAATCTCGTTCGCAACTTTCTTGGGCGCACTCGCTTATGCCGGTGCGGGGGGCAACCTTAACCTTTCCCAGTCATACTATATTAAAGAAAAAGGCTTCGGTATGGGAAGTTATACTGGAAAAGTCAGCAGCCTCTTTTCCGATCAAAAACACGATCTGAAATTAGAGGGTGGACTTTTTAAAAACACAGAAAATAATTTAACTACTTTCAAAAAATGGTGGAAAAATATCAACTTAGAACACGCACTCGTCTTTTGGATCACGGGAGCCGTAACGATGGTCATGTTAAGCCTGCTTGCTTTCACAACATCATATAAAGCGCAAGGAATTGAAAACGGAATCAGTTTTCTTTTCAAGGAAGGCTCATACATTTCACTGCATAGTTTCTACGCGGTCGGTACATTATTTTTGCTGATCGTTGCGCTGATGCTTTTTGGTACACAATTTTCCGTCACAGCATCAACAAGCAGAATTCTTTCCGAAAATCTGGTTTTATCGTCTCCTAATAAATTTAGGGTGGAACATTTGTCAAAGCTGTTTTATGTATTTCTCTGGCTGCAAATAGCCGCTGGTTGTACTGTTTTTCTAGCTGGCTATACCGAACCTCTCAACCTTGTCATCATCGGCGCAGTAATGAACGCACTAACTATGTTTATTTATTCGATTCTGCTTCTTATCCTCAACACAAAAAGTTTGCCAAAGTCAATTTCGCCATCAACAACAAGAAGAGTTATAATAATTATTGCGATACTTTTTTACGGCGGGTTTAGCATTTTTACTATCGCTAAAAATATTTTTAATTTTTAAGTATGGATGGTGGATTAAATACAGCCTTGATTGTTTCACTTATCTTAATCAGCACTACGGTTGTTATTCTCATTATATTCGTCATTCAGATTCTTAACATCGTCCGAAGAATTCTTTTAAAGATTGAGGTTGGAATTGACAATTTTTCCCTTACCCAGGATGAGATTAAGTTAAAAATCCTCACGTTTATCGAAGAAATCCTCAACAAGATCAAAAACCACGGCAAGGGTAAAAAGAGGGCAGGTGAGATAACCGATGAAAAGAACAGCGAAAAATAAACTATTAAAAAGCACGCTTGCGGGCGCACTTGGTGCGGCCGCTGTAGGAGGAGCGGCATATCTTCTATCAAATAAAAAGATCAGAAAAAAATTGGGGAAGTTTGCAAAAGATATCGAGAAAAAAGGTGAAGAAGGAATTGAAAAGGTCTTAGAGGATGTGCAAACAGCCAGGCGCAAAACTGAAAAAAGAGCAAAAAAGGCAATTCGTAAAATTCAGAGTAAGAAAGTCAAATTATCCTAAAAGTAAACCTCAAGCTTCCCTTTGAAGTAATTTTCTGCCTGCGTCTTTGGGGAAGGTTCTAACCGGACAACGTCAACGGCTGATGACAGCTCATCCGCGTACTTCTTTGGAAAAATTTCTGAAACATTTTTTTCGCTGGGAACAGTCTGTAAATTAAAAACCAATTTTTGTTCTTCAATCCTGAAACTCATCAAAACCGGAGTCGACAACGAACTGCCTAAGGTTACCTCGTCCATCTTGATGTAATACTCCTCACAATAAGCGTACAAAAAGACATTAATAATCTTTTCGTTTCCAGAGTATTCGTATCCCAAAAGCTTATCCGAGCAGAATATCTTACCATTAAACGCTGGTTTTAAAAGATGCTGCGGAAGGGAAAAGAATACCTCTTTTTGAATATCATTTTCGTTCAACTTCTGAAAATATTTCTCCTCTTCTGAGACAGCCACACTCGTTAACAAGCCTTGACCGGTAAATTTTTTGTCAGAAAAAAATAAATAATATGAAGCAGTGACAGCTAATGCAACAATTATTAAAGGCAACAACTTACGCATCAATTATAATTTAGTTGATATAAAGAAGGAAAACAAGGATATGCTGCCTTATTGTCAAATACTATGTCAATTTCCAATTTCTTCCCAGGGAAAACCCGCGCGACCAAAATGTCCATAGGCAGCCGTCTCACGGTAAATTGCCTGCCTCAAATTTAGTTTTTCAATAATTGAAAGCGGTCTGAAATCAAAACTGTTCTTGACGTAATCGGACAAATCTTCATTTTCCTCATTAATTGCGTACAGCATTTGCGGTTCAGACACCCCAATCGCATAAGAAACTGAAACTAAACAACGTTTGCCAAGTTTTCGGTGGACTAAATTCTTTGCAACATACCTCGCCATATACGCCCCTGATCGATCGACTTTCGAAGGATCCTTCCCTGAAAAAGCTCCACCTCCGTGTGACATCATGCCTCCATAACTATCGACCATTATTTTTCTTCCAGTCAGTCCCGTATCGGCATTAAAGCCCCCGTTTACAAACCTTCCTGTTGGATTGACTAAAATTTCATAATTCTTACCTTTTTTGGCGATTATTGGTTCAATTAGTAGCCTCTCAATCGTCTTTGCGATTTCGTTTTGTCCAACACTGTCCCGATGCTGACAGCTAATCAGCACTTTTGTCACACTTCCACGATCAACTGTAACTTGCGCTTTCCCATCAGGCATTAGCCATTCAACCTTTCCCGATTTTCTTAAATCCTCCAAACCTTTGGTCAGTTTATT
>Ga0208375_1002990_pt1 | contig 14989 bp, 15 predicted proteins | sample RifOxyD1_FD_184038 | JGI IMG/M metagenome (GOLD analysis project Ga0208375, IMG submission 184038) | Soil microbial communities from Rifle, Colorado - Rifle Oxygen_injection D1 (SPAdes) | ecosystem: Environmental > Terrestrial > Deep subsurface > Rock core/Sediment | place: Rifle, Colorado... | reverse complement strand
GCCCGTAAGCAGAATGCGCTTGTCCTCGAAGAAGTGGACCATCGGCCCGAGGCCGGCGACCTGCCAGAACAGCCACTGCAGAGCCTGGTGGCGCTCACGCGCGCCGGTCGGTAGGAAGCGGCCGGTCTTCTCGGCCAAGTACAGCAGGATCTCGCCGGATTCGAACAGCGACAGAGGACCGCCGCCGTCGGCGGGCGCGTGGTCGACGATCGCCGGCATCTTGTTGTTGGGGGAGATCGCGAGGAACTCGGGCTTGAACTGGTCGCCCTGGCCGATGTCCACCGGCACGATCCGGTGCTCGAGTCCGGCCTCCTCGAGGAACAGTCGCATCTTGAAGCCGTTGGGTGTGGGCCAGTAGTGCAGTTCGATCACGGGGAGCTCCGGTGCGACGTGGGGCGTCCACCGTAGCGCGCAGCGCGTCGCCCGCGCGTCCGTACCGGCGCAACGCTGTGGTTCGCGCCCGGCCCTACGTCGGCAAGGCGCGCTCCACCAGCGCCGTCGCGTCATCCAGCGGCGGCGAGGCCCCGAACACGCCACCCCGGCCGGGCCCGATCCGCGACCGGCAGAAGGCGTCGACCCAAGGACTGGCCGCGCGCGCCAGCACCGCGCCCTGCAGGGCCAGCGCCAGCGACGACACGAGTCCGCGCGCCGCCTCGGGCGCAATCGCCTGGCCTTCCAGCAGCGCAGGCTTCAGTTGCGTGACCAGCGCTGCGTGCTCGGCCCCGGCATCGACCTGCAGCTCGTCCCAGAGGGCCCGCCCGGTGTCCGGCTCGCGGGCCAGCGCGCGCATCACGTCCAGGCACTGCACGTTGCCACTGCCCTCCCAGATGGAATTGAGCGGCGCCTGCCGGTACAGACGCGGCAGGATCGACTCCTCCACGTAGCCGGCGCCGCCCAGACACTCCTGCGCTTCGTTGACGAAGGCGGGTGCGCGCTTGCAGATCCAGAACTTGCCGATCGCCGTGGCGATCCGCGCGAACGCCGCTTCCGACGCGTCGGTGGGCGCGCGGTCCACCGCGCCGGCCACGCGCATCGAGAGCGCCAGCGCCGCTTCGGCCTCCAGCGCCAGATCGGCGAGTACGGTTGTCATGAGCGGTTGCTCGATGAGAGGCGCCCCGAACGCGCGGCGATGGCGCGCATGGTGCACCGCGTGCGCCAGCGCCATGCGCATCTGTGCGGCCGACCCGAGCATGCAGTCCAACCGTGTCAGCATCACCATCTCCAGGATCGTGGCGATGCCGCGCCCTTCCTCGCCCACGCGCCAAGCGCGCGCGCCGCGGAACTCGACCTCGGACGACGCGTTCGACCAGTCCCCCAGCTTGTCCTTCAGGCGCATCAACTCGAATGCGTTTTTCGACCCGTCCGGCAGCCGTCGCGGCATCAGCAGGCAGGTCAGGCCGCCCGGCGCCTGCGCCAGGACGAGGAAGCCGTCACTCATCGGCGCGGAGAAGAACCATTTGTGGCCGACCAGCCGGTAGCCATCGCCGTCGGGCATTGCGGTGGTGGTGTTGGCGCGGACGTCGCTGCCGCCCTGCTTCTCGGTCATGCCCATGCCGAGGGTGACGCCGGCCTTGCCTGCCATCGGCACCTCCGTGGCGTCGTAGTGCGGCGCGGCGGCCTTGTCGGCCCACTCGGCCAGCGACGGCTCGCGACGCAGCACGGGGACCGCGGCATGGGTCATCGTCAACGGGCAACTGGTGCCCGGGTCGGCCTGGTGGTGCAGGTAGCTGAGCGTGGCGCGCGCCACGTGCGCACCGGGTCCGGGCTGGTGCCAGGACAGCCCCGCCACGCCGTGGCCGACCGCCGCCTCCATCAGGCCGTGGTAGGCGGGGTGGAATTCGACGCGGTCGATGCGGTGGCCGAACCGGTCGTGCGTGCGCAGGCGCGGACGGTCGCGATGGGCATCGTGCGCCAGCACGTACAGCGCGTCGCCGGCGAGCGCGCCGTAGCGCGCCAGCGATTCGACGAACGGGCGCGCGCCCTCGCGGTCGACCGCCTCGCGCAGGGCCAGGTCATCCCGCCACAGGTCGCGAGGGGCGAACTCGGGCGGCTGGTTGTCGACCGCGTGGGTGGCGCCGGGATCGAGGTGCGGTGACATCGCATCGCTCCGTGTCGGATGGCGTCAATCTAACGCAGCCGCCCGTGCACCCCCATTCGCCAGGCAACGCCCAACAAAAAGGCCCCGCCGGAGCGGGGCCTCAAGTCACATCGGTCGCAGGCGTGTAGAACTCATTCCGCCGGCGTGATGTTGGAGGCCTGGGCGCCCTTGGGGCCCTGGGTGACCTCGTAGCTGACGCGCTGGCCTTCCTGCAGGCTGCGGAAGCCCTTGGCGTTGATCGCGGAGAAATGGGCGAAGACATCGGCGCTGCCGTCTTCCGGCGAGATGAACCCGAATCCCTTCGCGTCGTTGAACCACTTCACGGTGCCGTACTGCATATCCTTGATGACCTCATGCTGGGTGCGATGACTGCGCCGGCGCGTGGGGCGACCAGGACGCAGGCCGAGTATGCAAACTGAACGGCGGCTTGACAATCGCCGTTCCGACGAACGTGCCGCCTCAGCCGTCGAGCAGCGCCCGCAGCAGCGCCGGCAGGCCGGCGGACGCGGCCGCCACGTTATCGAGCACGTCCTGCAGCGTGATCACCTCGTCCGGGTCCGGGCCCGCACCCGCCGCCCAGTTGGCGACGATGGCCAGGCACGCGTAGTCCAGCCCCAATTCGCGCGCCAGCCCCGCCTCGGGCATGCCGGTCATGCCGACCAGGTCGCAGCCGTCGCGGCGCATGCGGGTGATCTCCGCACGCGTCTCCAGACGCGGCCCCTGGGTGGCGCCATAACAGCCCCCATCCACCAGCGCGACGCCGGCGCGCGATGCGGCGGCGACCACCTCGGCGCGCAGGCTGCGGGTGTAGGGCTCGCCGAAATCGACGTGCAGCACCTCGGTGCCCGACTCCTCGCACAGCGTGGAGATGCGGCCCCAGGTGTAGTCGATCAACTGGTCCGGGCACGCCAGCACGCGCGGCCCGAACCGCTCGGTGATGCCGCCGACGGTGTTGAGCGCGAGCACGCGCGTGGCGCCCAGTGACTTCAACGCGGCGAGGTTCGCCCGATAGTTGATCTTGTGCGGCGGTACCGAATGGCCCTCGCCGTGGCGCGCGAGGAACGCGATGCGCCGACCGGCGAACGTGCCGACGCGCACCGGCCCGGACAGCGCGCCGTAGTGCGTGGGTGGCTGGTGGGCCTCGGGGTTTTCCAGCTCGGCCAGCGCGTACAGCCCGGTGCCGCCGATGACGGCGAGGTCGATGGTGTCGGTACTCGTGCTCATGCGTAACCAGGCCGTTGTAGGAGCGGCTTCAGCCGCGAACGTGGGAAAACACGCGGGACGTAGGTTGTGGGATCGCGGCTGAAGCCGCTCCTACAACAACGGATCACCGAAGCGCGTAGATCGCCGGCAGGTTCCGGCCCTGCTCGTGGAAATCCATGCCGTAGCCGAACACGTAGCGGTCCGGCACTTCCACGCCGGCGTAGTCGGCGCACACGCCCGGCACGCAGCGGCCGTGCACCTTCACCGCCAGCGCGGCGATGCGCACGTCGCTGGCGCCCTGCTCGCGGCACCACGCAACGATGCCGGCCATGGTGTGGCCCTCGTCCAGGATGTCGTCGACCAGCAGCACGCGGCGGCCCTGCAGCGGCGTGGCCGGGCGGTGCTTCCACACCAGCTCGCCGCCGGAGGTTTCGCCGCGGTACCGGGTGGCGTGCAGGTAGTCGAATTCCAGGTCCAGCCCGCGCTCGCCGAGTGCGAACGCCAATTGCGCGGCGAACGGCATGCCGCCGTGCATGATCGTCAGGTAGACCGGCACGCTGCCGGCATAGTCGTCGGCGATGCCCTCGGCCATGCGGTCGATGGCCTGCTCGAGCGTGGCGCGGTCGTGAACGACGTCGGCATTGGCGACCGCATCGGCCAGCGACGGCGGGCTGCTTGGCGCGCGCGTCATGCCAGCCCCTCCAGGCGGCCGCGCGATGCGGTGTAGCGCGCGTCGGCCAGCAGGCCGTCCCAGCCCATCGGGCCGCGGCCGATCAGGTTGACCAGCGCCCTCGTGTTCAGCGCCCGGCCTTCGACGGCCTTGAGCGACTCCTCGACCAGCTCCGGATGGCACACCAGCACGACGTCGCAACCGGCGTCCAGGTGCAGGTCGACGCGCTGTTTGATGCCGCCGGCGGAGAACGCCGCGGCCATGCCGATGTCGTCGGAGAACACCACGCCGCGGAAGCCCATCTCCTTGCGCAGGATGCCCTCGATCCAGACCTTCGAATACCCGGCCGGCTCCGGCGCGACTTCGGGATAGACAACGTGCGCCATCATCACCGCGTCGGCGCCAGCGGCGATGCCGGCCTCGAACGGCACCAGGTCCAGCGCGCGGATCTCGTCCAGCGGGCGCGGATCCACGGCGTCATCGAAATGCGTGTCTTCCAGCACCGAGCCGTGGCCCGGGAAGTGCTTGAGCGTGGCGGCCATGCCGGCGCCGTGCATGCCGCGCACGTAGGCGCGGGTGAAGTCGGCTACTACCTGAGGGTCTTCCGAAAACGCACGGTCGCCGATGGCGCGGTTGCCGCGGCCCAGGTCGACCACAGGCGCGAAGCTCAGGTCCACGCCCGTGGCCTTGATCTCGCTGGCCATCACCCAGGCGTGCTCCTCGGCCAGCTTGAGCGCGACCTCCCGGTCCTGCGCGTACTGGCGGCCGAAGCCCTCCAGCGGCGGCAATGCGCTGTAACCCTCGCGGAAGCGCTGCACGCGGCCGCCCTCCTGGTCCACGCAGACCAGCTGCGGGCGCGGCGCGGCTTCGCGGATGGCCTGCGACAGCTCGGCCACCTGCTGGCGCGAGGCGAAGTTGCGGGTGAACAGGATCACGCCGGCGCAGGCGTCGTGCTGCAGCCAGTCGCGCTCCTGCGCGGTGAGTTCGTGTCCGGCGACGCCGATGACGAGCATGCTTGGATCCCTGCGGAAGCGTGGAAATCCGTCCGGTCGGGACGGCCGGCCATTGTGTCAGAAGCCCGGCGGGCGGCGGGCGCGTTCAGGTGTGGCTTCGAGACGGGTTCGCGGCGGAAGCCGTCCTACAGCGCGCTGCCGTCACGCTCGGCCTGCGACCAGTGCGAGTACGGCCGCGTGGCCAGGGCCAGGTTGTAGTAGCGGGCACTGTCCGTGACTTCGCGGCCCAGCCAGTCGGGCCGCTCGAAGGAGGCGTCCGCCGACTCCAGCTCCAGCTCGGCCACCACCAGGCCGGCGCTGTCGCCGAGGAACTCGTCGACCTCCCACTCGCGCCCGCCCACGTCGACGTAGTGGCGGACCTTGTCGACCAGTCCGCCCACGCACAGCGCCAACAGGTCGCGCGCGTCTTTGAGGGGAATCGGGTAGTCGAACTCCTGCCGGGTATGGCCGAGTTCGCGTGACTTGAGGTTGAGGAACGCCGCGTCCCCGGCGATGCGCACACGCACCGACGCCTTCATCGCCACACGCCCGGGCGCGGCGTCCATGGCCGCGAGGTCGTTGAGGTAGCCCTGCGCCATCGCGACGGCCTTGTGGGCGGCGGTGCGCCAGCCGTCACCGATGACGAGGAATTTGCGTTCGATCTCGATGGCCACGATTAACCCGCCATTTGTAGGAGCGCCTTCAGGCGCGATCTGAAGTCCGGTCCCGTCGCATGCCACGCGGTCGCGGCTGAAGCCGCTCCTACAAGGGCCAGGGACCCTATGCGGTCAGCGCGGCTCGAACATCGCGATCGATTCCACGTGCGCGGTGTGCGGGAACATGTCCATCACGCCGGCCGCCTTCAGCGTCCAGCCCTTCTCGCGGACCAGGTAACCGGCGTCACGCGCCAGCGATGCCGGGTGGCAACTGACGTAGACGATCCGCTTGAACTGCTTGAGCGGCAGCTGGGTCAGCGCGAAGTCGGCGCCCGAGCGCGGCGGGTCCAGCAGCAGCTTGTCGAAGCCTTCGCGCATCCACGCATGGCCGGACAGGTCCTGCGCCAGGTCGGCCGCGTGGAACTGCGCGTTGTCCAGCCCGTTGCGCGCGGCATTTTCGCGGGCCCGCAGCACCAGTCCGGCCTCGCCCTCCACGCCCACCACCGAGCGCACGCTGCGCGCCAGCGGCAGGGTGAAGTTGCCCAGGCCGCAGAACAGGTCGAGCACGCGCTCGTCCGGCTGTGCATCCAGCAGGTCCAGCGCGCTTCGGATCATCTTTCCGTTGAGCCCGGCGTTGACCTGGATGAAGTCCAGCGGCTTGAAGCCGTAGACCAGGCCCCACTCGGGCAGCGAGAACGACAGCTCCGGCGTGTCCGGCCACAGCGGCTGCACGCTGTCGACGCCGCCGGACTGCAGGAAGATGGCGAACCGGTGCGCCTGCCCGAAAGCGACCACGGCGGCACGGTCGGCCTCCGACAACGGCTCCAGGTGGCGGATGGTCAGCGCCACGCCGTCGAACGCCTCATTGGGGTCGCCGGCGATGAATTCGATCTGAGGGATCGCACTTCGCGCCTGCAGGCTGTCGACCAGCGCTGCCAGCGCCTCGATGCGGCTGCCGATGGCCGGGATGACCGTGTGGCATTCGTGCAGTTCGGCGACGAAGCGCGGGTCCTGCTCGCGGAATCCCACCAGCGTGCGGCCCTTCTTCTCCACCCGGCGCACCGAGAACCGGCCCTTGCGGCGGTACCCCCACGCCACGTCGGTCAGCGGCGGCAGCACGCGCTCGGGCGTGACGTGGCCGATGCGCTCGAGGTTCTCCATCAGCACGCGCTGCTTGGCGATGATCTGTCGGTCCTCGGCCAGGTGCTGTAGCGCGCAGCCGCCGCAGGTACCGAAGTGCGGGCAGCGTGGCTGCACGCGGTGCTCGGACGCCTCCAGCACCTCGACCGTGCGCGCCTCGTCGAAGTGGCGGTTCTTCGCCGACTGCACGGCCATCACCCGCTCGTCCGGCAGCGCGCCCGACACGAATACCGCCTTGCCGTCCTCGCGGCGCGCGACGCCGCGGCCATCGTGGGTCAGGTCGGTGATGCGGGCTTCAAACGGGGTGGGGTCGATGCGGGAACGGCGTGCCACGTGCGGATACATCCTGAAAACAGCGGGCGCGCATTGTCGCAGAAGGTGGATCGTGGATCCCGGTCGTGGCAGCGGGATGGCGCGGCGTGCGGGCCCGGTGCGCGAGGACGGGCGCTGCGTCCCCAAAAAAAAGCAAAGGCCCGCAAGGCGGGCCTTCGTCAATGCGACCGGGCGCGGACCCCTTACTTCTGCTTCCAGCTCCCGCCCGACTGGTACCACCAGCCCGAACGCGCGCTGTCGACCCACTGCCTGGCGAACACCTCGCGGATGCGGCCTTCCCATTCCGGATGTCCATTGGCGACCGCGACCTCGCGGTACACCGCCTTGCGATCGCGGTTGTCGTCGGCAACGGCCTGGTTGATCGCGACGCGGTCCTTGAGCGGCAGCTTGCCGGCATCGCGCACGACGATGGTGCCGTCGGCGGCGAAGCCCAGCGCGCCTGCATCGAAACCGGCGCGCAGTTGGGCGTCGAAGCGCTGCTTCATGCGCGCCTGGATCGCCTGGATGGCCGGCGTCTTGATGGTGATGTCCGGGCTCTGCGCATGCGCGGTGCCGATGCCGGCCAGCGCCCACAGGTCGATGCGCGGCAGCGACACGGCCGCCAGCCCGCCCGGCGCACCCCCGCCCTCGCCTTCGACGGGCGTGGCCTCGCGCTCGTCGTCGATCACCTTCTCCACGAACTCGCGCGCCGCTTCACGCGCCTCGGCGGCCGGGAAGTAGACGTTGATCGTCACGCACGCGCTCAACACCACGGCGGCCACCGGCAATCCCATCCAACGTCGCATGTCTGTCTCCCTGCTTGTGGATCATTCGTAGTGCCGGTCACTCGACGACCGGCTTGATTTCGCCCGAACCCACGGCGGCCAACCGCTCCACCAGCGTGGGCCAGTCGACCCATCGGTTGTAACCCACCACCGTCAACCGCGGCAGGCCCGAACCCTGTACGATGATAAAGCCTCGATTCTGCATGGCGCCTGCGCCCGCTGAACCGAGCCCGTCCATCTCGCACACCTCGTCGGCCAGGCGGCAGGCGATGCCGATGCGCGCGTAACCGAAGTCGTCGAACAGGCCGATCAGCTGCGCCTGAAGCGTGTTGGCGAAGCTGGGATCGCCGACGCTCGACAGGTCCTGCACGGCGCGCTGACTGATGCGCTGGCGCACGCCGCGCTTGCGGTCGGTGTACAGCGAGGCATCGAACGCGACCGGCTGCCAGTCCACCAGGCGCAGCCCGTCGATGCGTCCGTCCAGTGCGCCGGTGATTTCGCCGAAGCCGAACACGCCGGTCAGCGATTGCAGGTCCAGGTCGTTGATGGCGATGTCGGCCGACAGCGTGGGCGCGGTACCGAACGGGCGCTCCATCGCCAGCGCCGACACCTGCACGGTGCCGTCGAACAGCGACATGGCCAGCCCGCCATCGAATTCCAGCCGGTCGTTGGCATAGCGCGCCTGCGGGATGCGGCCGGTCAGCCTGCCGGTGAACGCCGGCCAGCCCAGTGCCTGCGCCAGCTGGCCGACATCAAGCGAATCCAGGGCGAGCCCGAAGGTGATATCCAATCCGCCGTCGGCGCCGGGTGGCCGCAGTCGCAGCTGCTCGATACGGGCCTCGCCACCCAGCGTTTCCACGCGCACGTCCTGTTCGAGCGCCAACACGCCGTCCCGACTGGTGAACGGCAGCCGCGCCGCGCCGAATTCCAGGCCATACAGCGTGCCGTCCGACCACGCCAGTTCGCTCGACACGGGCGTGGTCGCGGAAAAGCGCACGTCGCCGCGAAGGTCCCTGAAGGCGAAGCGGCCGCGCGGGTCGTCCACACGCACGCCCGTAAGCGCCAGGTGCGCCTGCCGCAGCGCGCCCTCGTGCACCGCGACGTCGGCCTGGGCGCGCCCGCTCAATTGCAGATCGGACAGGCCGGCCAGCCCGAGCCAACCGGTGAGGTAGCCCGCGGCCGCACCCGCCAGGTCGGGCGCGTCGACGCTGAGGTCGGCCTGCTGCAGCGCCAGCTCGGGGGTGAACGCCAGCGAGCCCTCGAAGCGCAGCCGGCCCGGATCATCCCAGCGCAGCCGCGGGATCGCCCAGCCGCTGGAATCAACGTTGCGCGCCTGCAGCGAGAGCTCGACCGGGCGGTCCAGTGCGATGTAGGTCGTGCCGTAGAGCAGCTCGCCCGCCAGCAACCGGCCGTCCAGTTCGACCTCGTCGGTGTCGCCAAAACGGGTATCCAGCTGCAGCCGCGCATCCAGCCCCTCGGCGGCGATGCGGCCATCGGGGGTATCGAGCGCGGCGTCGTGCAGTTCCAGGGGCCCGCGCACGCGAAGCCGTTGCCCGGGCGGGGTCAGCACCTCCAGCCGGGCGTCGCCATGGCCGCGCTGCAGCCGCGCCTCGGGCCAGGCCTGGTCGAGCAGCGCCTGTGTCCATGCCAGCGGCACCCGGGTGAGATCCACGCGCGTGAGGTCGGGCGTGGCGGCGTCGCGCGTCATGGTGACGCCAGCCCCCCCTCGCGTCAGCGCGGCGCGCGTGGTCTCCGGCCCAAGGTTGACCGCCAGTCGGAACGGCGCCCCGCCCCCTCGCACCGGGCCATCGCACTGCCAACCGCCTTCTCCGGCCCGCTGCAGCGGGCATTGCCACTCGACGTTGCGGAAGCGGTATCCGAGGTCGGGGGCGTCAAGCCTCGCAGCCTGCAGCCGCAGCCGGCCCTGGTCCGCGCCCGCGGGCCACTCCAGCCGGACGCGCACGCCCTGCAGGGTCGCCACGGGCGTCTCGACGCGCTCGATGCGCGCCGTCGCTGCGCGGGCCGATGCCGGTCCCGACCACACGGCCAACAGCGAAACTCCCACGGCCCATGCCAGCAGGCGTAGGATCCACGGCACGAAAGGCGCGGGCGGGGGCGGAGACATCCGCGGGAGCATACCCAGTCGCGCTGCCTGTTCACGATGAAAGGTGGGCCGATGACAGCTGAAGCACTGCCACGCGTGCTGCTGGTCGAGGACGATCCCATCAGCCGCGCATTCCTGTCGGCGGCACTGGATGCGGTGCCGTGCGAGGTCGACAGCGCCGACGGCGTAGCCGCCGCGCTGGCGCTGGCACGCAGTCAGCGCTACGACGCCTGGTTGCTGGACGCGCACCTGCCCGACGGTTCGGGCATCGACCTGTTGCAACGCCTGCGCAAACTCCATCCGGACACGCCGGTGCTGGCCCATACCGCGAGCCGTGACGAATCGCTGCACGACTCGCTGCGCCGCGCCGGGTTCGCCGAGGTGGTGGTCAAACCGCTGCCCGCGCCCGCCATGCGGGGACGGGTGCGCGCGCTGCTGGGGCTGCCCGCGACGCCGGAGGCCGGAATGCTGGCGCCGCCACCGCCCGGCGACGAGCCGGTGTGGGACGACGACTCTGCGGCGCGGGCGCTCAATGGCAACCTGGCACACGTGCAGACATTGCGCGGACTGTTCCTGCAGGAGCTGTCGCACATCCACGACGACGTCGGCGCCGCGTTCCATCGGGGCGACCACGAGCACATGCAGCGTAGCCTGCACAAGCTGCGGGCCAGTTGCGGGTTCGTCGGTGCGCGGCGGCTGGCGTGCGCGGTGCAGGCTCTCGAGGCGCATCCCGACAGTTCCACTGCGTGGGCGATGTTTGAATCCGCTATCACCGGGACGCTGGAGACGCCGGCGCAGCCGTGACGGGTCGGCGCGACCCGCCGCAATTCATCCGGGGGCGTTCGACCGCGGACCGACCCGCGCCAGGTCGCCCAGCATCTCCCACGACTTCAGGCCGCGCGGGCCCAAGTGGTGTTCCAGAACCGAGCGCAGCGCCCGTCTGAGGCCGGCCTGGTCCTCGGCCTCGGGTGGAGTGTCGGCGGCCATCGCCAGCAACGCGCGACCCGTGGCGGCACCGGCGCGGTCGGCCTGGCCGCGGTCGCTGAGCAACCGGCGCGCGCCATGTTCCGGGTCGAGGCGGTAGCGGGCGGCCGGATCGATCGCCACCCCATCGCCATCCACGCGCCAGTCGAACCCGACACCCAGTGCCTCCAGCAGGTCGCGCTCATAGCGTCGCAACGTCCAGCCCAGTGGCTCGTCGGCGCGCAGGCGTTCGCGTGCCACCGCGTAGGCGTGGAACAGGTCGGGCTGGGGGTCCTGGCGCGGCGCCAAACGCAGGGTCAACTCGTTGAGGTAGAAGCCGGCCAGCAACGTGTCGCCCACCAGCCGGGGAGCCGCATCGACGGCTTCGGCGGCGACCAGCCTCGCCAGTTCCCCGCGTTGGACGGCCTCCAGGCGGATCCACTGCAGGGGCTGCAATGCGGCGCGCAGCACGTGGCGTTTCGGGCCCTGGACACCGCGCGCCAGCACGCCAAGGCGGCCGTGCGTCGCCGTCAGCACCTCCACCAGCAGGCTGGTTTCGCGCCACGGGCGCGCATGCAGCACGAAGGCGGGTTCGGCAGTGATTCGCATGGGGGTTGGAAGCAGGAGCTTAGAGGCTAGGGGCTAGGGCCAGGGGCTAGGGCGTGCTTCCGGACCTTGATCGCAGTCATGCCGTCACCCGCGCAGCGCTATCCGCCTTGCTCCGCCTCAGTCGTGGTAACCGAACGCCCGCAACGCGGCTTCGTCGTCCGACCAGCCTTCGCGCACGCGCACCCAGGTTTCCAGGAACACTTTCGAATCAAACAGGCGCTCCATCTGCTGGCGCGCCTTGGCGCCGATCTCGCGCAGGCGCTCGCCGCCCTTGCCGATGACGATCGCCTTCTGGCCGTCGCGCTCGACCCAGATCACCGCGCCGATGCGCAGCAGGCGGCCGTCGACCTCGAAACGCTCGATCTCCACGGTCGTGGCGTACGGCAGCTCCTCGCCCAGCTGTCGCATCAGCTGCTCGCGCACCATCTCGCCGGCAAGGAACCGCTGGCTCTTGTCGGTGATCTCGTCTTCGCCATACAACGCGTCCTGCTCGGGCAGGTGCTTCAGCACCGTCTTGACCAGCGCCTCGAGCCCGTTGCGCTTGAGCGCCGAAACCGGGTGCACGCCGGCGAAGTCCCGGCCTTCGCTGACCTGGGCCAGGTACGGCAGCAACGCGGTCTTGTCCTTGAGCCGGTCGACCTGGTTGACCACCAGCACCACCGGCAGGCCCGCGCCCCTGAGTGCCTCGTACGCGAAGCTGTCGGCCTCGTCCCATTGCCCGGCACGTACCACCAGCAGGGCCACGTCCACGCCTTCCAGCGCGCCGCGGGCCGCGCGGTTCATCCAGCGGTGCATGGCGGTGGCGGTCGACTTGCCCTGGTCGCGATGCAGGCCCGGGGTATCGACCAGGACCAGTTGGCCTTCCGGGAACGTGGCGATGCCCAGCAGGCGGTGGCGCGTGGTCTGCGGCCGGGGCGAGACGATGCTGATCTTCGCCCCCACCAGTGCGTTGGTCAGGGTGGACTTGCCGACGTTGGGTCGGCCGATGACGGCGACGTGGCCGGCGCGGTAGGCGTTCTGCATCCGGCAATTGTAGGTCGGCAAACGCCGGCCGGGGCACGGTCAGCCCGCGCGCGCCTCGCGCAGGGCGTCCAGCGCGGCCAATGCCGCTTCCGCCGCGGTCTGCTCGGCCGCCCTGCGCGAGCCGCCCTGCCCCTCGGTCACGACATGCGGCTCGGTCAACGTGCAGCTGACCTGGAACGTCTTGGCATGCTCCTCGCCGCTTTCGGACAGCAGCGCGTAGACCGGCAACGGCTTCTGCCGGCCCTGAAGCCATTCCTGCAGGCGCGTCTTGGCGTCCTTGCCGACCTTGTGCGGTGGCGGCAGCGCGGCCATGGCGGGCTCGAACCACGGCAGCACCGCGGCCCGGCAGGCCTCGAAGCCGGCATCCAGGTAGATCGCCGCCACCAGCGCTTCCAGCGCGTCGGCCAGGATCGAGTCGCGGCGGTGCCCGCCGGATTTCATCTCGCCCGGCCCCAGCGTGAGCCTTGAACCAAGGTCGAGGTCGCGTGCGATCGGCGCCAAGCCGGACTCGCGCACCAGCTCGGCGCGCGCACGCGTCAACGCACCCTCGTCCACCTGCGGCCAGCGCTGGTAGAGGGCTTCGGCAATGATCAGGTTGACGAGCGAGTCACCCAGGAACTCGAGCCGCTCGTTGTGCGGCGCACCCGCACTCCGGTGGGTCAGGGCCTGCGCGAGCAGGCCCGGATCACGGAACGGGTGGCCGATTTCGGTCAAACCGGCCTCAGTCCAGCCCGCCGCCGCGGCGCAACTGCTCCTCGGCGTGGAACTTGCCGACGATGTCCAGGTTGTAGATCAGCGGCTTGCGGATTTCGTACTCGACCGTCATCAGATAGCCCGCGTCGCGGCGCTCGATCTTCAGGTGGTCGCGCTTCACGTTGTCGGCATAGCTGACGTACAGCTTGCGGAAGAAGAAGTCGCGGATGCGCGCCGGGTCCGAGTTGGCCATCGACGGGTCGGACTTCATCGCCGCCAGCGCGCGCTTGACCGCGTAGTACTCCGAATACATCGGGATCAGCTTCATGCCCATGTAGACGAACACGCCGACCACCGCCAGCACGATGATGAAGCTGATCAGGGTCATGCCGCGCTGCGTGCGTTTCATCGTGCCTTTCATGTAAATCCCCCTAGCGATGCGCCGCCTGCCCCGCGGCATGGGTGTTACCTGGCGACCGGCCTCACGGAATGCTGCTGCCGATGCGCGAGAAGTCGAAGCCCCCGTCGAAATGCATCCAGATCAGGAACGCTTTGCCCCTGAGGTTGGACTCCGGGAGGAAGCCCCAGTATCGGCTGTCCTCGCTATTATCACGATTGTCGCCCATCACGAAATAGTGGCCCGGTGGCACGACCCACTCGCCCTCGCCCTGGTCCATGAACGGCAGGTTGGTCCGCTCCAGCACGGTATGGGAGCGACCCTGCAGTTGCTCGCGCAGCTCTTCCGCGCCGGTCATCTCGGTGCCGTTGCCGGTGCCCGAATACACCCCGACACTTTCGTAGGCCAGCGGCTCGCCATTCACGTAGACGGTGTTGTCGCGGTAGGCGATGCGGTCGCCCGGCAAGCCCATCACGCGCTTGATCCAGTCCTGGTCGGGGTGGTGCGGCGGCCGGAACACCACCACGTCGCCGCGGTCGGGCGCGCCCAGCGCCACCACCTTGTGGTTGTTGATCGGCAGGCGCAGCCCGTAGGTGAACTTGTTGACGAGGATGAAGTCGCCCGTCAGCAGCGTCGGCATCATCGAGTTGGACGGGATGCGGAACGGCTCGGCGATGAAGCTGCGCAGCAGCAGCACGACCAGCAGCACCGGGAAGAAGGCCTTGGAGTAATCGACCAGCACCGGTTCCTTGCCGTCGTCCAGCAACGTGGCACCGGCGGCGCGGCGCTTGGCGAAGAACAGGGTGTCCAGCAACCAGATGATGCCGGTGGCGAAGGTGAGCACCACCAGGGCGATTTCAAACCAGCGCATCGGGGGTCCTTTGGATCCGGGAGTGGGGCAACGGGTTGCCGGGGTCGGGTGTGCAGGTGACGCAGACGCAGTATTTCGGTGGCGACGGGGTCTCGGACGTGCTGCAGGTCATGACTGGCGCGGCGCGTCGGCCGCCCTCCAGCGCAAGGTGCCGATCGCGCGGCACCGACGACTCACGAACGTCGGTTCCCCATTTCGTTACTTGTTGTCCACGGTCAGCACGGCCAGGAACGCTTCCTGCGGGATCTCCACGCGACCGACCTGCTTCATCCGCTTCTTGCCCTCTTTCTGCTTCTCGAGGAGCTTCTTCTTGCGGGTGATGTCGCCGCCGTAGCACTTGGCCAGCACGTTCTTGCGCATCGCCTTGACCGTGCTGCGGGCGATGATCTGCGAGCCGATCGCGGCCTGGATGGCCACGTCGAACATCTGCCGCGGGATCAGCTCCTTCATCTTCTCGCACAGGTCGCGCCCTC
>Ga0208375_1002989_pt1 | contig 14990 bp, 17 predicted proteins | sample RifOxyD1_FD_184038 | JGI IMG/M metagenome (GOLD analysis project Ga0208375, IMG submission 184038) | Soil microbial communities from Rifle, Colorado - Rifle Oxygen_injection D1 (SPAdes) | ecosystem: Environmental > Terrestrial > Deep subsurface > Rock core/Sediment | place: Rifle, Colorado... | reverse complement strand
AAAGATATCTTATTCACTAGTCATCCCTACCAAAATTATTTAAATGCAATTTATATTCTTGTATAATGGTCAATGCTACTCAACTTTCTTCATACATTTATTGTCCTAGAAAATTATTTATCGGTTCAGTTCTCGAGGTCAAAGAGTCCGCAAAGGACGCATTAGTTAAGGGAAGAGTGTGGCATCAGACGTATGAATTTATCAACAAGAATGAGAAAGAACTTGTCAAGTCTATATCTTCGGATAAATATGAAGATATATTTGATATTTATCGAAAAGGATTTGCCAAATTCTTAAGAAATGCTATAATAATGAACAAGGCCGAATTGAAGACTTTTGAGATAAAACTTCTCGATTTATTCAATGATTATTGGCCTGATTTTGAACAAGAAGCAAAGATGCGTGCACTCAATGTTGCAGAATTCATAAAAGAACACGAGATTTTTGGTGATGAGTTGTGGAATAAACTAACTCCTAAGATAATCTCTGAGCAATATTTCAAGTCTGAGAATCTTAATCTGTCTGGAATAATTGATATGATTGAGGTTCATGATGTTGACGGGGCGGAATTGTATGTTCCAGTAGAATTAAAGACAGGAAAATTCCCAACAAAAGGCATGTGGGGAGGACATAGAATACAACTAGGTGCTTATCTATTAATGCTCGCCGATAAGGGCAAGAACGTATCTGACGGGGTTCTTAGGTATAGGGGATCTGATGATAAGAGAGTCCTCGTTATGAACAGCATGCTTCGTGATGAGGTCTTAACTGTCGCAAGGAATGCTCAAGATATCCTTAATAATCTTGATCCCCCAGATTTTACTGATAACAAGAATAAGTGCGCTAAGTGTTCATTTAAGGAAATATGCTATGATAATTTGGAAATGAAACGCCTCATTGATAATAAAAGATAATAAAAATCGATAATACAATATAAAGGATAATCGGATAATAAAAATCGATAATAAGATGCTAAAAATCAATAATAAAATCGGCTAATTTCTAGTCAAATTACACTATTCAAATTACACTATTCTAGAATAGAAAACTTTATATATGCCGACCATTTATTTTGAATTATAAAACTAGTACGTTATAAGTACATTAATATTTAAAAGGTGATTTTAATGCCAGAAATAAAAGCGGATCCAAAAACTATGGAAGAAAAGAAGTTCTCAAAACAACTAATTGGAAAGACAGTTATCTCGAAATCAGGAAAGAGATTCGGTGAAGTTGGAGATATTATATTTGAGACGAAGTCAGGAGAATTAATACATGTGGTATTAGTAAATCCTACGTCCTATATTGAGAAATTAGAATTAGAGAAGACTAAAGATGGCTCGATTCTTGTGCCATTCTCAGCAGTCATTGCAGTAGGAGACTTTGTTGTTCTTGCAGAAGAGGACATAATATAATTTCTTTTAATTTTTTTATTTAGTCTGATTCTAATTGTTCATTAAATTATTTCAAACCATAGTTATTTTCACTTATGTTTTTTTCTTTTAGAAAAACATCTATTTCATCGAATGTCTTATGTAGATACTTCGGTTCTATATTTGAAAGTAATAATTTTAAATAAAATTGTTTGCCTGTATGAGGCATGTTTTTGTTAGTAGAGGGGGGTTCATATTTTTTATTTGGATGCATATTTATCAGTTTTTGATATAATGCTTGTCCCGCTTTCGAGTTTGCGATTTCTTCAGAATCGGTTGGGTGTATTGTTTGTTCCCAATTAACAGGTATGACATGTATTGTCTTAAGGTCCATAGTTCTACTATAGGTTCTTTTTTTTCAATCTTTTTTTCCATATTAGTTATTATGTGTCGCGCATATATAAATATTACTACTGCGAAATTTAAACAATATTCTTCAACCGTATTTATTCCGGTTATTTTTCTAAAAGATTTTAAATAGACTACTTCTTCTATCGGTATGAAAAGAAGAAATGCAATAATATTATTTATAATAATAGTATTTATTGTCATTCTACTGGCGGTATTCGCGTATTCATATTATTCTTTTATTAATGACGATGATTTCAATCCGGAAACAGACATGAATGAAACGATTTCTATTGCGAATTGGAACCTAAAAATATTTGGCGATTCAAAAGCGAATAATACTGAATTAATGGAGGTATATGCGAGCAAGGTCAGTAAATATGATATCATTTTTCTTCAAGAAATACGAGATAAGGATGGTTCATCGTTTGCCCGGCTTTGCAATATGCTTCCTGATTATGATTGCGAAATTTCTAGTCGTGCAGGCAGGTCAAGCAGCAAAGAACAATACGGGATTATTTATCTAAAGAAATTTAATATAACGATGATTGATTACAATCCAGATGGTTTAGATAGGTGGGAGAGGCCCCCAGTAAGAGCAGACTTCATTTTCAGGAATTACTCATTTACCACATATAATATTCATACGAAACCAGATGATGTCGATTCCGAGTTAAAAAATCTTGAAACATTAATAGATTCACAGAACAATAAAAGAAACATAGTGGTTCTCGGGGATTTAAATGCCGACTGCAATTATTACAATCCATATTCATCCAGTGATTTCGCTGACTGGAAATGGTTGATAAATAATGATGTAGACACCACGTCTGGGAATTCGAACTGCGCGTATGATAGAATAATAATAAATTCGGACGCATATAATGAATTTATAAATATCGGAATAGATTATTCTGATATAAATGAAAAAGTATCTGATCATTATCTAATATGGACATTAATTCGCGACCACGATTATCAGAAGGATAAAACATTTAAGGCGTACATCGATAGTATATTTAATTAAGATTTTATTAAGATTTTATTAAGATTTAACTAAGAAAGCGAGAATATTATGGCGGCTCAAAACAAAAAAGCAAAGGGATCGAATGCAGAACGTGATTTAATACATAGTTTCTTTGCTAAAGGATGGGTCGCTATTCGAAGTGCAGGTTCTGGGAGTCAACAGAATCCGAGTCCAGATATTCTTGCGGGCAATAATCTGAGAAGACTTGCTATAGAATGTAAGGCTGTGTGCGATACTAAGAAGTATTTCACCAAAAAGGAAGTCGATGAATTAGTATATTTTGCAAATAAGTTCGGTGCAGAAGCATGGGTTGCTGTACGATTTGACCGCATAGACTGGTTTTTTCTCAATATAGAGGATCTTGAATTGAAGGATAAGAGTTATTTTGTCGATGTAATTATCGCTAAGAGGAAAGGATTGAGTTTTGAGCAGTTGATAGGACAATGATCGCTAGAATATTCATATTTTATGCATAAATCTGTATTTTTTTGATTTTTCTGACTACGAAAATGAAAAAATATTTAAATACTCTATGCGGTAAGGTACTAATTCATTAAAAGAGGTGCTAAAATGGCTTTAGATACGGTAATATTGGCAATTATTATAGGTACATTGGCTGCAATAGTGTACAGTTTGAGGGTTCTTGTTCTACTAGAAAGAAGAATTGCAAGAATGGACGAAAACATCGAGAAGATGGCAAACGTCATTGCAAAACAAGAGCTTCAAGTACTTGCCGAAGAGAAAAAGATTGAAGAACAGGAAAGAAGAATTCTTGGTGCAAGAAAAAGAAAAAGATAATAATCAAAAATTCACTTTTTTGAATTATTTTTTTAAATTTTTTTAATAATCAATAGATTTATATTCTATTTCTCGATTTTTTCTTTTATGATTGTTCATAAATCTTTCAAGCACGGGTGGTTCTATCATTATAGGGTTCATTTACCTAAAACTGAAACTCTTTGTAATACGCATTTTTCTAGTTTGAAAAATTATCTTGTCGATGTAAGAGAGAATTGTCCGGATGATTATTTTCAGAAAGGACCAAGAAGTTCTGCTTTAAGATTTAATCTTGACTTGGATATAAAACATGTAAATGGTCATGAAGTGTCTGAACTTGCGCGTTTAGGTCTTGAAACTGCTAAATTTAATACTGCACATAGCAATGTACAAATGTTTATGCTGCAGAACGACAATAATACTATAAGTATTGAAGTTCCAATATGGCTTTTAGAAAATGAGCTCTCTTCTTATAAAAATATCTTTGATAGTGTAGATCCTTTAACAGGACATATTGATGCGTTGCGCATAGAGGATGACAAGATATGGATTTGGGATTATAAGCCAAATGCACGTAAGGAAAAATATGCTTCAACACAGACTAATTTCTATGCGTTGATGCTTAGTAAAAGGACTGGCGTTCCACTTGAGAAATTTAGGTGTGGATACTTTGATGATAAAGATGCATTTGTGTTTAGACCAGAAATAGCTACTAGAAAATCGAAAGCCAATCACTAACGTTCGGGCCCTCGATTTCTTACTAAGAAATCGAAACTTATTTAAATTAGTGGACTATTATTCATAATACTATTTATAGAAGGTGATTGATATGTTAAAGATGAAAAAAATATCTGAAGCTTATGATATGAGAGTGTTTACTGATACAGGAGACTATTTTGGAGACGTAGAAGAAGCAATAATTCACAATACTAAGATATCGGGTTGGAGAGTTAGAGCTACAAAGAATTCATTCTTGAATAAGGTTTTGGGCTCTGCTAAGGGAGTAATAATCCCACACAATCTTGTTAAGAGTATTGGTGACATAATGATAATAAACAGGTCAGCAATACCAAACGCTCCAGAAGGAGACGAATAATTTTTTAATATATTTTTTCTTTTAGAATTTTATCTTTTTCTTAAAATTTTCTAAAGTTTTTTGAAAGCGCGGTATTAGAATTGATAATTTTTAGGGACTACTGTAATTCCGCCTTCAGAGATTGTGAACTTTCTTTCTAAATCATCTTTCTTGTTATATCCTATTACTGTTCCTGCAGGGATTTTTACATGCTTATCTATTATTGTATTTTTTATCTTTGAATGCCTTCCAATATCTACATCATCAAATATTATTGAATCAATTACTCGCGCATAACTATGTATTCTTACATTTGCTCCTAGTACGGCGTTTAATGTGTGTCCACTTATGATGTTTCCTAGTGATAATAATGAGTTATATGTTGTGCCTCTTCTTATATTGTTTTTTTCCAAGGCATCAAGGAATGTTTCATCTACGCCTTCGGCAAAAACAGTCTTTGTGGGAGAATAATTCTTGAAGTGCTTGCTTGTCCATAACGCCCATTTTTTATTATAAAGATTCAACTTTGGAGTTATACTTACAAGACCCATATTTGCTTTGTAATAACTATCTATGTTCCCCACATCTTCCCAATATCCTTTTTCATGATGTTCTTCCATACCTGGAATGTAATTTGTAGAAAAATCATATATCATTACTTTTTTACCTTCTTGTACTAATGGCGGAAGTACATGTTTTCCAAAGTCATCTGGATTATTTTTTAAAGAATTCTTCAAAATAGGTGTCTTGAAGATGTAGTTTCCCATCGATACAAAGAATTTATCTTCTTTTATTTCTTCTGGAGATGGTTTTTCTTTAAATCCTGTAACTATGTTATCTTTATTCACATATACTATCCCATAAGATAATCTTCCATCTTTTTCTCTTGGACACTCTGATTTCAATATCTCTTTTGCAATTATTGTGGCATCAGAATTGTTTTTTTGATGATATTGTATTGCCTGATTGATGTTCATGTAGTAAACGTGATCTCCGCCGAATATAGCCACAATTTCGGGCTTTTCATTTTCTAGCAAGTGCATGTTTTGAAATACGGCGTCCGCTGTTCCTTTATACCAATTTGTGCCTGTTCTCATCTGCGCAGGAACTGCAGTTATATGATCTCCAAGCATGTTGTAAAGATTCCAAAAATCTAATATATGTCTATTCAAAGAATCTTGTTTTGTTTGTGTAAGTATGTTTATTTTTCTGATTCCAGATTTTACAAAATTATTCAGAACGAAATCTATGATTCTTAGGCTTCCAGCTATAGGCACTGCCGGTTTTGCCCTGTCTTCAGTTAATGGATATAATCTCTCGCCTTTTCCTCCAGCAAGAATTATCCCCATAGTATCCTCTAATGATATCATTTCATTCATAATTTAGCGAATCAAGAACAATTTATAAACATTTCTACTATACAGAGACAAATAGTATTTATTCACTATTCTTCTTCAGAATCATCAACATCTGCAACATCATCATCAAACATTTTTGGCTTCTTTTTTTCCATTTTCGGCTCTTTTAATTCGCCATTTGCAGAATCAAACATTGCTCTAAGTCCTGACTCTAAACTTTCTTGGTCTGCAATCATACTATGTACATACGGGTTAATTAACCACTTATCGTTATTCTTAATACTGACAAATATTATGCTAAAATTTTTAATTTTGGATAATTTGCTCCAGTTTTTGATTAAGAATTTAAAATTCTCAGTTGAATTCAAACAGACAATAACTATGTTTCCTGCATCTTGTGAAAGTATCTTATCGTTTAAGATGGGAATAACATGATGCTTAACCTCTTTATCTTTAAATTTTACATCAACTATGCCGTTCTTCTCATCGATTTTAATCGAAACTATCTTTTTTAGAGTCAAATCTCTATTGATAAGATAATTGTTTGTCCACTCTAATAATTCATTCATTGTGCCTACTTTTTCTATTGGGTTTTTATTGTTTTTGGTGTTGAGCAATCATCAGCACGATGTGTGGGGTTAAGAATGCGAAGAGATATATTCCTCCTATTAGATAAGGATTATGTCTTAACGCGAGTCCTGTGAGGTCGCTGAATTCAATAGATGCTCTACTAATTAACGCAAAATTAATCACTCCACTAACTATTAACGCTATTATTAAGCCCGATATATGGTGTTTTTCTGTTTTTTGAATATCGGCAATCAATACGCTAAAAAATATTCCAAACGCGAAACCCATTATTGTTACAACGAATATTACAAAATTTCCTTGAACGGCAAATAAGAACGGAATTAGAAACGCAGAACAAACAGCATTACCTACTATGACCAGGAATAATAATGCCCAATATATTGTCTTATCAAGAAATTTTGCTCCAATATGTTTCTTATTTTCTGCTTCTTCTATTATGGATGATGCATGATCTATCTCAGAAACACTCCACCCCTTACTCAGAAGATCTGACTTGTTTATTTGCACCAATGCACCTCTTTAAGATAATATCAGAGAATATGTATTTAAATGTTTTTACACAGAATTTAATTAGTTCATGATTTGTGTTTACTATATGTAATATATTTATTCTAATTCTGTTTCTTCAACAGTTTCTTCTGCTCCAGTAGATTTGGGTGTTGGCAAAAGATATTGCATCGTTTCGGGCGTGTGACCAGAATTGACTAGCGTATTCCATTTTTCAAAATCAATCCATGTATTCCATTTGTCATCAATCTTGAATCTCTTTTTTGCAAACATTAACACTCTTGAGGGTTTATGTTCGGAAGCTATCTCATAGTCTGGTAAATATTTTATCAGTTCATCTGTAAACGCGGCAACTTCATGATGTTTTGGCATATTCTCTCGTTTAAGCCTTAATCGTGAAGCTCCAATGTGCATGTATGCTTTAACTTCGATAAAGTCAGGGCTCCCGATATGTATTAATTCTGCATATTTTTCTGGTTCGATATCATTAATTGATTTAATGACTGTTATTCTTATGCATGTTCGCTGTTTTTTTTGCGATAAGTATTCCAAACTCTGATTGAGTCTCTCCCAATAATCATCAAATAATGGAAGATCTACTTCTTTTAGCAATTCTTTATTTGGCGCGTCTAAACTGATATATAATTGAGTTACTGGAAGTAAATCTCTTATTTGCTCTGGATATTGCGCATTTGTTACCATGAATGTGCTTATCCCTTGTTTGTTGAATTTTTCAAGCAATTCATTTATTCGAGGGTAGATTATTGGCTCACCAGTAAGTGAGAGTGCAACATGTTTTATTGTTTTAGATTTTCTATATACCGGCTTACTTGCTTTAGCATTGCCTCCAAAGCCATCTAGAAGCTTATGATGTTGCCTCATGCTTTCTTTAAGTATCATCTCAGGGTCATCTACTCCCCATTTCCACTCTTTTGAAACAGGAGCCTTATATCCTCTCCAGCAGAATGTGCATCTGTTTGCGCAGCTCATGCTTGTTGTCATCTGCATGCATTGATTGCTCATTATTCCGTAGAATTTAAGTTTATAGCATCCTCCCTGTCCTTTAATCATGTTTTTAGTCCAACCGCATGTCTTTACAGCAGAATGCTCTCCAATTATTCTGTATTGTTGTCTTTCTAATTCTTCACGCGCATACTTATTTAACATTTTTTGTTGAAGTCTTGTTTATTTTTTAAACTTTATGAACAAAAAACTTTTTTTATAATTTATTTACAATATTGAAATTAATTATTTTTTTATGATTTTCTTTTTGTATACTGTGTATTTTGGGGGTTTTTTCGAACATTTTTCTCGCACAAATAATAACAAAACACAACATTTAAATATAAGTATAGTCATTAAAATAGATATTGGTATACAAAAGCGTATACCTAGATACTCACCAACTGTTGTTTGTGTCAGTAACGGGACATAAACATTACAAAGCAGCGACAAAAAACCAAGCATCCATAACAAAAATGAAGACCGAAGTATTTGACAGAATCACAGTTAAACAGATAGCAACATATTGGTTTTCCAATGTTGCACTATTCAGTGCCGTATATTACGGATTGTCATTTGTAGGCGCGGCAGTTTTACACAATGGTCAGGCATTATCAACAAATTTAGAGGGCCTTGGAAATTCAATTTATTTCAGTTTCACAACAGCACTAACATTAGGATACGCAAATATCGCCCCCATTGGAATCACAAAAGCAATTGCTGTACTAGAAGCTATCGGAAGCGTCAGTTTAATGGGATTGTTTGTTGGAAAATTAGTTTCCATAAAACAAGAACAGATCCTTGAAGAAATTCAAGAATTGACAGTTGAAGAAGCAACACACAAGGCAATGACTGAATTGTGCTTGTTTAGAATTCAAGCAAAAGAATTGCAAGAAAAAATTTTAAAATCAAAAAAAGACAAAAATTTGTCTAAAGAACTAGACTCATTACACTTAACATTGATTGATGCGATGCAAACATTCAATGAAGCAAAAATTAAAATTAATGACCCCCAAAAATCAATGATGCATTTATCATTGATAACAAACAGCATAGCCTACTCACTATCAAGGCTTGTTGAATTGTTAGAAGAATTCAACAAAAGAAAAATAGGCTGGAACAAAGAGTCAACAACAACAGCACTTGCAGAAACCGTAAGGACTAAAGAAATTTTATCGCAGAGTTTTGAGAAACTAAAGTCCGATGATCAGTTAAGCAATATTGCTGTAGAGAAGTTGGAAGACTTGAATAAGGCTATAGCAGAACTGCAGAAATCAGCACAAAGGTAATTGAATGTATTGGCAGGCTGGTTTCGTACCTTCAAAGTCCAAATTCTTTTGGACAAAAACAGGAGGCTTATGAAAAACAAGGAGCAGGGATGCGGAAGCTTAGCTACACCCTTATTTACAGTCGTTTTGAATTTAGAGAATAAACTAACAATTCAACAACGCCTTTGACTCATCCAAAAATATGTGCTAGATAGCAGAGTATCATGCTAAAGTTCAGTCATTACGTCGGTACTTTCGTATTTCATACTAAAGTGCTATCACTTTGTTCGGCACTTTACCGCTTCGCGCTAAAGTATTCACGCAATCCTTCCCTCTGAGTTCCCACTTGGAGGGGACCCTCATAGTCACAAATAATGACAACCAGCAATGACAAATAGTAACGACAGTAACACCATGTAGCAACATACAAGCAATTGTTGAGCAAAAGTTGGGAAAATAGTAAGGTGACAAAGCAGAAAAAACGGCAAAGAAATTACACACATCAAGAACACGAAAGTCAGAAATAGAATATAATAAACCAGAAAAATAAATTCGCAAGAAAATATTTGGAAGGAATAGAATATGAAAAGATGACATTCAACGTTCTTGAAATACAATACAATTGTCGAAGGAGGAAATAACAGATCGAGATGCAAACCATAATCTGATCCGCACAATAGTGCATAAGGAGAAGATAAAGTTAGTCTCAAAGATGAAACCGCCAGCAAAAACATCTAACAGTGTTAAGTTGGAAAAATAAGCAAAGTAACTCGCTTAGATAATGGACAAAAAGGAGATTGGGGCCTGAAATTGGCTATAGGCAAATACACAAAGAAGCGCAGCTTCTTGTGCCCAAAGACAAAGTCTTTTGGGTATGATTCGGGAAAAAGAGCTATTGAAATTAAAATTCATTACAAACGTACATTTACTATCAAATAGCCTACAACAATTTCAACAATCGTCTCTCCACAGTATATTCACGAGGTCAACAGCTTAAAGGGGAAGTTCGAGAAACGGGACATTAATGGCTCGTGCATCAAAGATCTGTCGACAATTGTATTGTCTTTTTTTTATTTTTCTAATAATATACTTATTTATAGAATTATTTTTGTAACATTAACTTTCTTTTATATCTTATTCTTTCATCATCTTTGTCATAGAAACAGCTTTATCGCCTGCGCTTAATTTCATCAAGCGAACGCCTTGTGTGCTTCTGCCGACCATCGATATTTGTGAGCATTCTGTTCTTATCAATATTCCTTTCTTGCTTATTAATAAAACTTCATCATCCTCTTTTACTGCGACTACAGCAACCACTTTCCCATTTCTTTCAGAACATAATATATTACGTACTCCCTTTCCGCCTCTTGAAATTAGTCTATATTCCTCAGTTGAAGTTCTCTTTCCATATCCGTTCTCTGTAAGTGTGAGTACTTGTTTATCTGGATCCGCGATTATCATTCCTATAACTTCATCATCTTTCTCTAATTTTATTCCTCTGACTCCCTGTGATTGCCTTCCTGTAGGTCTCACGTCTTGTTCATCAAACAATGCTGCCTGTCCACTTTTTGTTGCAAGCATTATATTCTTTGTACCGTCAGTCATTCTGACGTTTACTAGTGAATCGCCATTTTCTGAATCAATGTTTATAGCAATTATTCCTCCCTTCCTAGGATTGCTAAATTCGTTTAGATTTGTTTTCTTTATAGTTCCCTGTCTTGTCGCCATTATCAAAAAGTGCTTGTCATCAAATTCTTTTACAGGTATTATTGCATTTACTTTCTCATCTGCTTCAAGCTCTAACAAATTAATTATTGCTTTGCCCATCGATTGTCTTGAAGCATCAGGAATTTTATATGCTTTCACCCAATGCAATGTTCCCTTGTTTGTGATTATCAATAAGTATGAATGTGTCTTTGCGACGAACACATCCTCGATGTAATCTCCTTCTTTAAGGTCGGATGCTATTATCCCTCTTCCGCCCCTATTCTGTACCTTATAATATTCAATTGGCATTCTTTTGACGTATCCTGAACTAGTCATTGTTATCACAACGTGCTCATCAGGGATAAGATCTTCTACATCAAAATCGATGTCTTCATCAGAAACATCGATTATCTTTGTCTTTCTAACATCATTCTTTGCATATTTATCTATGATTTCGCGCATTTCTGTTTTAATAATATCTCTTATCTTTACTTCTGAGCCTAGAATATCTTTATAGCCTGCGATCTTAACCATTAAGTCATTGAATTCATTGTTTATCTTTTCCTGCTCAAGAACTGCGATTCTTTGCAATTTCATATCAAGAATTGCTCCTGCTTGTATTTCTGTCAATAAATATCCTTCAATTAATCCCTGTTTTGCATCATCTGCAGATTTACTTTTTTTAATCAATGCAACTATAGGGTCTATGTTTGCGAGTGCGATTCTTAACCCTTCAAGAATGTGTGCTCTCTCTTCTGCTTTTTTCAAGTCATAAGCAGTTCTTCTTCTAACTATTGTGACTCTGTGATCAAGATAATGAATGAAGTATGATCGTAATCCTAATAGTCTTGGTTCGTTATTTACTAGCGCGACAAAATTTATTCCAAATGTATCCTGTAATCTTGAATAATTGTATAATAAATTCTTTACAATCTCTGGATTAGCATCTTTCTTTAGTTCAATAACTATCCTTATGCCCTCCCTGTCAGATTCGTCTCTTAAATCAGATATTTCTGTTATCTTCTTATCACGAACAAGGTTTGCTATGTCTTCAACAAGCGTTGCTTTATTCACTTGATACGGTATTTCTTTAACAACAAGTCTTTCACGATCCTTCTTTTTTTCAACATCGATTATTGATCTGATTCTGATTATTCCTTTTCCATTCTTGTATGCATCAATTATTCCTTTTCTTCCAACAATTTCTGCGCCTGTCGGGAAGTCCGGTCCTTTTACTATTCCTGAAATTTCTTCAATTGTAATATCAGGGTTATCTATTAATGCAATAACTGCTTCACACGACTCTCTTAAATTATGTGGTGGAATGTTTGTTGCCATACCTACTGCAATTCCTGAACTTCCATTGACTAATAAGTTAGGAAATTTACTAGGCATAACTATTGGTTCTTTTAGTGTTTCATCGAAATTTGGAGAAAATTCGACAGTATCCTTATCAATGTCCTGGAGCATTTCATCACTTATTTTTGAAAGTCTTGCTTCAGTATATCTCATTGCTGCGGCATTATCCCCGTCGATTGAATTGTGAACAAATATTCCCGCCTCCAACGCGAAATTGTGTGTTTTATTTATCGTAAGGTCATATACGTCTTCTCTGTAGTCTAAAATTTGCGTTGATAAAACTTTATGATTATTGAATGCATCATCAACTACATTGGCCGCTTCTTTCTCAAGATAGTATTTAGAGAATGCATTATCCCATGTGGGGGCGCGCCCATAATCATAGACTATGGTTCTATATTGTTCATATAATTCTCTATTTAGTGTTCCTTCCTTGTTAAGAACCGCTTTACAAATTTTTAAGAATTTTACTTGGCCTGTTTTGTTTGTTATATGGTTTTTATTTCCCTTGATTATTTTATCATGCATATTTTTTCTGTATTCAGAATTTTTCCATAATTTCTTTAATGTTGTAGTTGCTCTTCTACTGTGTTCTTTTCTAATTTCAGGGTGTTTTTTTATGTGCTCTTTATTTACTTCTGATAAGAACTTTTTCATCTTTAATCTATAAGTATCATTTTTCCAATTTTCGACATTTCTTTTTGACATTCTTTCGGAATAATCTTCTCTATTGCTCTTATCCGCCCAAAATTTATCTCTTCCTTTCTTAATCTTTTCAACATACGCTGGATCATCATGTCTTAGTCCAGCTAATTCTGAATGTAAATTCCAATGTTCCTTCCAGCCCATTCTAACTATATTTTCTGGATTATTATTTAATTTATTGAAATCTTTATGATGTCTCACCCTGCCTGCTGATAAGGGATATTTTCCTTGTCCAATATTATATGAATCAGAAATAATGTGTGCAAACTCCCATTTTTTTGTATTTGGCTGATATATCATAGAGTATCCTTGAAGTTCAGACGTAAAACCATCTTTTTCATCGGACAATTTAGAATAGATCGGCATTAATGAGTCTCCTTTGATTAGGTCTTTTGCTTCTTTATATTCTCCATTTCTTATCATAAATTTATGATTTAGTGTACAACGTATTTCTTTTCCATTGTCCAAAGTTATCTTTATCAGCTTTGCATTTTTTGTTGTTAATCGTGGGTTGATTATCTTTGCAACTTTTATTATGCCATTGTCAACAGTGTACGTGTAGTTTTCTATGCCTTGTTTATGTTCTTCAACAAGATTTTCAAATGAGAGATTTCTTCCATCAGTTAACACCACTTTTGTGTCTTTTGTAAAACAGCCGAAATTACCTTGTCCTTGAACTAATGGATATCTTAATGAGAACTCTTGCGCCATTCTTACTAATGAATCATAGACTGCAGTATCTCCGTGCGGATGATATTTACCAAGGACTTCTCCGACGATTCTTGCGCACTTCTTGAATGGCTTATTATATGTATTACTGAGTTCGTTCATGGCATAAAGTATTCTTCTATGAACCGGCTTTAGACCGTCTTTAACGTCAGGAAGCGCCCTTCCAACGATAACTGACATAGCATAATCTAAGTATGATTTTTTCATCTCATCTTCAATAGGCTGATTGATTATCTTATGAATTACGACGTTAGATTCATCAGCTACATTGATTTTTTCTTCTCGTTTATCGTCGGACATTTTTGTTTAGATTTAGTTTCCTCTAATTCGCAGAATTATTCATAATTTATAAGTGTTGCGGTTTATTTATCGACGAGAAAAAGGGGAAGAGGCCTGATTAAAACTCTCAAGTAGTTAAATTCCAAAATATTTTTAAACCATCTATTTTTTCCTTTCACAATGCGTAAACTAGTTGACCCTAAACAATTATCTTTGGATTTCTTAGTCCATAACGAACGAAATATTGAGTCTTCACAATCAAGTAAATATGTAATATTAATGAGGCACGGGCATTATGACGGTAGCCATCTTTCAATCTATGGCCGCGCGGGCATAGAGAAAGCCGCTCAAGAAATATTATCTATCGCAAAAGGCATTGAGGAATCATATATCGCGTCGTCACATGTAGTGAGGGCGATAGAGTCTGCGGAAATCATCGCAAAGGCGTTAAGGAAAGAAAAAGTAGAGCGTTTAGATGAATTGTATATAGCAAATGATGACATGACTGTTGCAGACAAAAAGAAATTAGACACGCTGTTCGAAGACCATAACGGTGCAGGATTGATAGTGCTAGTGACTCATTTTGAGGTCATGAGAGATTATCCGTCACATTTCCATCAAGAGCAGTTTGGTATCCCCTACCAAAAGTGGCCCGAATTTGAAAAAGGCGAAGGCATCTGTTTTGACTTGAATGCAAAGAATTATAGATTCATTAATAGAAAATAAGCTATTTTTCAATCTTCACAATCCTTGATTTTTCTAAATTAGAATGTATCTTAAATGTGTGTCCGCAATAGACGCATCGCTTGGATTTTGTCGTTATTA
>Ga0208375_1002987_pt1 | contig 14994 bp, 13 predicted proteins | sample RifOxyD1_FD_184038 | JGI IMG/M metagenome (GOLD analysis project Ga0208375, IMG submission 184038) | Soil microbial communities from Rifle, Colorado - Rifle Oxygen_injection D1 (SPAdes) | ecosystem: Environmental > Terrestrial > Deep subsurface > Rock core/Sediment | place: Rifle, Colorado... | reverse complement strand
TGACGGGGTGAATAGCTCTATTAACATAGCCAGTCCAACCACAATTACTACGCCTTTTTCAGTTTCTGTTTGGACAAAATATCAAGGTAATGGTACTCGCGGCACAATTTTTGATTATGAACCGTCAGGTCTTAAGGCTTGGTCGTTAGGAATAAAAAATAATACCGAAGCGATTTTTACTAAAAGAAATATTGCTGACTTAAGTTTAAATATAGGTAGCTGGCCAACTGGTTGGTTTCAAACAGTTTGGGTTGTCGGTAGCGATAACGACATTGAATTATTTATTAACGGTGTTTCAAAAGGAAAATTTGGGAATACTACAGCATTCGCAACTAATGGCGATAATATTGTCAAAATTGGTATTGGCAATTCTAGTACAAATCCATTTAATGGATCCATCGACGACGTACGGATATACAGCCGGGCGCTGACGGCGAGTGAAATCAAACAACTTTATAATTTGGGCGGGGATAAAATAAATACTTCGCCGACGACAAAACTTACCAGCGGGCTGGTGGGGTATTGGACCTTTGACGGCAAGGATACCAATTGGACTGGCCAGACCACCGGCACAGTGGCTGACAAAAGCGGCCTCGGCAACACCGGCACCCTCACCAACATGTCCCGCACTTCTTCTCCCACTATTGGGAAAATTGGACAAGGGTTGAAATTTGACGGGGTGGATGATTACATAAACACCGCCTCCACCGTAAACTTTGGGGGAACAAAAGTCGTTACCGTGTCTTTTTGGATGTATAAGACCGCTTTCACAAACACTGATCTTCTGACTATGGAACTAAGTTCTAATTATAATGACAATGACGGAACATTTTTCATTGATCCAAATGCGTCTGGCGGGTATTTTAATGTAGGATTGCAAGATAGCGCAAGTACTAATAGGTTTAGAGTGGAAAGATTCACAAGGCCGTCTACAAATAATTGGCATTATTATACTATCGTTTTTGACAATAGCACCGTAACGGGAGATATTACTTCCTATGTTGACGGCGTCCCTCAGGCAGAAAATCTGAGTACAAACAATAAAGATCAAAGTAGTAATGTTAAAACTGATACCCTTTATTTCATGAGCCGCGGAGGTACAAGTTTGTTTAATTCTGGTCTTCTTGACGAAGTCCGCATATACAATAGGGCACTAAGCGCAAGTGAGGTGAAGCAGTTGTATAATATGGGTAGGTAAAACTAACATAAATTTAGTTCACGCAAAATGCAAACTCTACAACAAATCCTTTCTTCCATCACCGCTATAGTTATGGCTCTCTCCGCCCAAGTGGGAAATTTGAGCCAAACGGTTAATCCAGCGAGCCAGCTGGCACAGGCCTATCAAACTCCAGCGTTTGTGCAAGGCAAAGCTAGCGCAGACCATATTGGCTCCACGAATACTCTCACTTTCACTTCCGGCGTGACTACAGGGAATGCCATAATAATTTTTGTTGGCTGGTGGAGTACATCTGTGACTTTAAATAGCGTTTCGGATTCTCGTGGTAATACTTATACATTGATTGATAACCCAACTAATTTTAATGGTGCAAGGGGGGCAATGGCTTATGCTCTTAATGCCACGGGCGGGACAAACACCATTACTGTGACATTTTCTGGAAGTGTGGACAGTATATTTGAAGCCCATGAAGTCAGCGGCATAGCCACAAATAATGCACTTGATCAACATGCTATAGGTACTGTAAGTTTTGATACTGCTTATGTTGGCCCGTCAATAATTACAACCGTAGATGGTGATTATATTTTTGCTGGTATGTTTGATTCTACGGGTAGCGGTATTGGATTGTCTTCAGTGAGTAATCCTTTTGCTTTAAGGTTAAATTCTGGCGGGATATCTAGCGCAGATGCAGTACAAACAAATCAAGGGGCTGCTCAAGCTATAGGAATCACCTCGGCTAACTCTAATATGATTACCAGTATTGCTGCATTTAGGGCAGTCTCCGCTACTTCACCTTCTCTGCCGCCGACAGGAGATACCCAATCTCCCTCCGCCCCTTTGGGTTTTTCAGTCATTGCAATTTCAACTTCTCAAATAAATCTCTCTTGGGCAGCTTCCACAGATAATGTTGGCGTGGCTGGCTATAAGATATTCAGAAACGACTCACAAGTCGCAACCTCGGCAACTAATAATTATTCTGATTCTGGATTATCCGCGAATACGTTATATTCCTACACCTTAGCCGCGTTTGACGCGGCGGGCAATACCTCATCGCAAAGTTCATCGGCATCTGCGACAACTCAAGCTCAACAAACCGGTACTTGTTCAGCTACTAATATTCGTTGTGTTGGTAGTGGACAAGAATATACAACCATACAAGCTTGCGCCAATGCCGCTGTCGCTGGGGATACTTGCTTAATCTACAGAGGAAGCTACGCAGGCTGGACACAATCTATAAACGGAAGTAGCGGAAGCCCTATAACATTTAAAGCAAATTCTGGTGATACGGTAACAATTACCGGCGGTATTAACTTATCTGGCCGTAGCTTTATTACGATTGGCGGACCGGCAACAAATGAAGGTTTTCGGATTACGGGAGGCATAACATTTAGTAGCAATAACAATATTATCATTCAGAATAATATGATCTCCCGCGCGTCCGGAAGTTGCATGTCGGCTTCGTGGTCATTATCTAACACAAGTGACTACATATATTTTTTGAATAACACCATCGGACCATGTAGCAATGGTTCTGGCGAAACTATTTTAGGAGCCCAAGGTGATCATTGGCTATGGGACGGCAATACTTTTACTCGGGTGGGTAATGGACCAATGGTTTATGGTTCCTATCATGTATTTCGCAACAACCACTTTGGGCCGCTGGTAGCGGGGGAGGCGGGATCGGAACATCCCGATGCGGTTGAACATACTTGCTGGGATTCTCTCGCGTTGAAGCACATGTTGTACGAGAACAACATAACACAGGAATGGTTGGGAGACAACGCGCACGGCTTTCTTTTGCGCAACACGCAAAACAGCGGAAACTGTACTAATTCTGGGTTCAATATAATACGTCTGAGTCGGTTTATAAATCTCGGTTCTGGTTTTGCTGTTATTGAAAGTAATATGCCAGGGATCTATGTTTACAACAACTCAATCTCCAATACTCAAGTTAGCATTATCCCTAAGCCAAGGCAGGATGTGGCCTGGTATGACAACTCGCCGGGTGGCAGGGCCATAAATAATATTATTACAAACACTACATCGGCGACTGCACCGTGGTGTATTGATGTCGGTAGTGATTCCAAGAATGGGTTCATAGAACATAATAATTTGTGTTACCTTACTGGCTATTCCGGCTCATGGTCGGCACCTGCTTCCGGGCTGTACTCTACCAGCGATAAGTTCAACCAAAACTCGTTATTTATCAGCGACACAAGCAACTTAAACCTCCAAACTACATCGCCGGCAATCAATGCGGGCGGTGCTCTCACAACTGTGGCAAGCGGAGATGTCGGTTCCGGAACAAGTCTCAAAGTTAATGACGCTGGTTTCTTCCAGGACGGCTATGGTCTCACCGGTGTTCAACCTGATTGGATTGCCGTAGGTTCTGTAAGCAACGTTGCCCAAATCAGTTCAATAAATTACTCAACCAATGTTATCACGCTTGCTACGCCTTTGACCCGTTCTGCCGGAGCGCCAGTATATCTCTACAAAAATTCCAGTGGTCAGCAAGTTTTATACGGCTCTGCCCCAGACATCGGCGCGTATGAATATGTTGGTTCGCAATCGCAACTGCCTTCTCCGCCAGCTGGCGGATCCGGCGTGTCAATGGGGGATTTGAATTTAGACCATATTGTTAACTATTTGGATTTCTCGTTATTAAACTCTCGCTGGAATCAAAATTATTCCGCTTATGATTTGAACGGTGACAGCTACATCAACTCGCTGGACTACGCAATCATGTCCTTCAACTGGCTGAAAACATGGTGAAAAAATATATGAGAAAATCAAAAAAGATTACTACCATAGTTCCTAATAATAGCTTTACAGAATTTTTACTCTACACTACTCCAAACGGCAAAGTGAAAGTGGAGATATTTTTGCGTGATGAAAATGTTTGGCTTACCCAGGCAAAAATTGGCGAACTTTTTGGGGTTGACAGAAGCGTGGTGACAAAGCATTTGCAAAATATTTATGCTGATGGCGAATTGGGCAAAGATTCAACAAGTGCAAAAATTGCACAAGTTCAAATTGAAGGGGGAAGGCAAGTAACACGGGATGTTGAATTTTATAACCTTGATGCCATTCTCTCTGTCGGCTACAGGGTAAACAGCGCGCAAGCGACGCAATTTCGCATCTGGGCAACGGAACGGCTTAAGGAATACATCATCAAGGGCTTTACTATGGACGATGAAAGGCTTAAAGATCCCCGTAACATTTTTGGAAAGGACTATTTTGAGGAGCAACTTGCCCGCATACGGAACATTCGGTCAAGCGAAAGGCGAATGTATCAGAAAATCACGGATATATACTCGCAGTGCAGTGCGGACTATACTCCTGACAGTGATATAACCAAGCAGTTTTTTGCAACTGTTCAAAACAAACTTCATTTTGCCATGACTGGCAAAACTGCCGCAGAGATAATACACGAGAGAGTAGACAGTGCAAAACCACACATGGGACTGACCGTTTGGAAAAATTCTCCCAAAGGCGCTATACGAGAGTCCGATGTTGTAATTGCCAAAAACTACCTTAATGAAAAAGAGCTCGACCACTTAAACAGAATAGTGACTATGTACCTTGATTACGCGGAGGCGCAGGCCAAACGCGGAATTATTATGTATATGAAGGGTTGGGTGGCAAAGCTGGACGCCTTTTTAAAGTTTAACGAAGAACAAATATTGAGCGATGTTGGCAAGGTGAGTCACGAAGTGGCGGAAGCACTGGCCTTAAAAGAATATGAAAAATACCGCGTTATTCAAGACCGCGATTTTATTTCCGATTTTGATCGCGAGGTTAAAAAGATTTTAAAAAATGGCAGCAAAAAACCACCAAAAAAATAACTCTCGCTGGAACCAAAATTATTCCGCTTACGATCTAAATGGCGACAGCTACATCAATTCGCTGGATTACGCGATACTCTCGTCGAATTGGTTAAAAACGTGGTAAACATTAAACTGCCCAACATCCAATGTAGGGCAGTTCCAAAGGTCTGACCTTTGGGGAAATGCACGGGGCAAGCTGGTTGAAAACGTGGTGATGTGATATAATATATGCATGACCGAAACATTAGAAAATATAGCAATAAATACGCGGCCGATTTTTGAAAAATATGGCATTAAATATGCCGGTGTTTTCGGCTCGTATGCGAGAGGCGAGGCCAGGCCGGACAGCGATGTTGATATTCTTGTTTCTTTTGGCGATCAAATATTCACTTTGCTTGACATCTTTAACTTCAAAGAAGAGATATCGGAAAAACTTAACAAGCCCGTGGATGTGGTTTCTGATAGGGCTGTAATACCTTATTTTAAAGAATATATTTATAGGGATTTAAAACCTATTTATGAACAAAGATAATAAAGCATATCTTCATTTGATGATGGATTCTTTTACAAAGATAAAGGATTATATCAAAGATATGTCATATGAAAATTTTTTAGCCGATAGCAAAACTCAAAGCGCTGTCATTATGCAGCTGCAAGTAATTGGAGAACTTGCCAAGAAAATGCCAGATGAAATCAAAGAATCCGTTGATATTCCATGGAAACAAATTGTCGGAATGAGAGATATGGTATCTCACGATTATTTTAATTTGGATATAAAATCTGTCTGGGACACCGCTATTAAAAGCGTGCCGGAGGCGGAACTGGAAATAAGGAAATATCTAAAAAAATTTGAAGCGACCTCAACCTAGACCACATTGTCAATTCCTTAGACTTTTCTTTGATGAATACCAAATGGAACCAGAACTATTCTGCTTACGACTTAAATGGCGATAGCTACATCAACTCGCTGGATTACGCAATTATGTCGTTTAATTGGCTGAAAACTTGGTAACCATTAACCTGCCCAACATCCGATGTAGGGCTACTTTGGTTTTTTGCGGGAGAGTATGATACAATAGGAGTATGAACAGAATAATAAACTTTACAATATCAAAAGGAGAAGATGGGTTTTATATTGCCTTGGCGGAAGAGGAGGCCATATTTACGCAAGGAAAAACATTTGAAGAATTAATTGAAAATATAAAAGAAGCAGTAGAAGTAAGTATTGAAGTCGGTGATGATTCAAAGCTGTTTCCTCCTGTCATGATGAATATGGATTTTTCTAAAATCGCACATGCCTAAACTTCGTAGAATTTCCGGAGAAGATATTTCAAATGCTTTAATGAAAGAAGGTTTCGAAGTTCTCAGACAAAAGGGAAGCCATGTCAGGCTTGTTAAGAACGGCTCTGATTCAAAAACGTATATAACCATACCTTTGCACAAGGAAATTGACAGAGGAACTCTAAAGTCTATCATTCGATCTTTGAAAAGAATTTTTTCTCAAGACAAAATACTTGAGATTTTTTATAAGTAATAAACTCATCCCGCCACCCCTACGGCTGGCGACCTCAACTTAGACCACATTGTCAATTCTTTGGATTTTTCTTTGATGAATTCAAAATGGCTGCAATCGTACTCCCAATACGACTTGTATGCGGATGGTGTGATAAATACTCTTGATTACGCCATACTCTCGTCGAATTGGTTAAAGACGTGGTAACAAAATAGGCAACTTGCCCTCAATATGCTATAATTGCGGCATGCTGGATTTAGAGAAAATCATAGAGTATTACCAGGAATCTGCAGAACGAGACAGGGAAGTAGCAAGTCAACTTATGGGACTCAAACGCTATTCCTATGCTTTGTTCTTTTGTCATCTTGCTTTAGAGAAAATTCTCAAGAGTATTATCGTGCAAAAAACTAAAGAAGCAGCTCCTTATAGCCACGATCTTGCCAAACTTTCTGACAATTGCCGGTATAGAAGTTGATGGGAAAATGCTCGTCTCTTTAAATGAAATTACAAACTTCAATATATCGGGGCGTTATGATGACCAGAAACTTGCGTTTTATAAAAAAGCCACCAAGGAATTTACGGAAGAATATTTCAAAATAAGCGAAGAAATATATTTATGGTTAAAACAAAATTACCCAACAAAGTAATATCTGAAGTCAATGAATACAAAAAGCTCTTGGAAGCTGATAATTTACCAATTAAGAGTATGTATGTTTTTGGCTCGTATGCGAAAGGAACTCCGGGCAAGTGGAGTGATATAGATGTCGCTGTTATTTCACCAAAGTTTAAAGATGTTTGGGATGCCATGACTTACTTGAGAAACAAAATACCATATGGCAAAGGCTGGATGATTGAACCTCTTGGTTTTAGTCCAGCTGATTTCGATGACAAGTATTCCAGTCTTATCAACGAGATTAAGACTTATGGCGTGGAGGTATAATAGTTTCTCCGGCGACCTCAACCTTGACCACATTGTTAATTCCCTGGACTTTTCAAAACATGTCAAAGGCTGCCTTTGACACTTGAACTACGATATAAGTATATAAAGAACCGCGCATAATACTTAAGTTTTGCATGTTAAAATGTTCATATGAACGTCTTGCACCAAATCATAACCACTCTTGCTGGAATTGTCCTTGCTCTGCAGGCGAGTATTGTTTCTCTGCCTCCGCAAAGCCAGTTGGCGGCTTTGACAAAATAATGAGTTGGGTGAGCGGGAAAGTTGGCAACAAGGCATCGGGTGTTTAACGGGTCGGTTTTTAAATTTTAAATAATATTTCAAAAAACTCAAATAAAGCTATAGCTCTCGATAGGTGATATAATAAAAAACATGCCTCTTAAACATTTGTACAAAAAATATTCCAAAAACGAACATGCTAAAGAGATAATTATAGGCATCGCAAAATTGGGGTTTGCTATTTCTATCGCTGTGCTCGCACCAAACGCTGCCGGCCATATTTTAAAAATGCTCGGTTTTGTGCCTGATTATAAATCAACCAAAAGAACCGAAAGAACAATGAACTCTTTGAGGAAAAGAGGTTTACTATATTTTAAAACTAAAGGCAAAAAAATGATTATAAGCCTGACAAAAGAGGGGAGATTGTATTACAAAAGATTGTCTGTTAACTCAATTGAACTTCCAAAATCCAAAAACTGGGACGGCTTGTGGAGTATTGTTACTTTTGATATTCCCGAGAAACAGAGAATAAATAGAAAACATTTTTCCAAGACCCTAAGTATTGTAGGCATGTATAATTTAGAAAAATCTGTTTTCGCATACCCTTACGAATGTCGCAAAGAAATAGAAGAAATAGCGGAAACTTTTCTTGTCTCCAAATACATCCGTTATATCAGAGCAAATTATGTTCAAAATGACAAATTGGCAAAAAACTTTTTCGGGTTATGATTTTTGTGGTGCATTTTATAAATAAACCTAAAAGAAGCTATAGCTCTAGATAGGTAAAAAGTTTTTGGTTCTGTGTTTTGCTTCTGCACAAGGTGTTGTAGTCGGCTAGGGCTTGTGAGGGTATAATTGGAGTATGGTCCAGACGTTTCAAAATGTGATAACCACCCTTGCCGGAATTGTCCTTGCTCTGCAAGCGAGTGTTGCTGCTCTACCGCCCGCGAGCCAGCTGGCGCCTGAAATTTAGCGAATAATATGATATAATATTGTCATGCTTCCGGAATTCTTAAAGTCCAATTTTTGGTTCGTGGAATTTGACAAGCTCGATCTAAAACGAGACAGGGATTTTATTGTCTTTCAAGTTCTAAACCATGGTGGGTTTGAGGACTGGAGATGGTTATTTTCCAATTATTCCAAAGAAGATATTCAGGACTCTATCAAAAAATCTCTTGCTACCGCTTGGTTTAGGCAATCGCTTGGTTTATGGCAAAATATTTTCAATGTAAAAGCTCGGCCGCACAGGTTTTCGGATATGCCAATGACTTTGTCTTGGCCGTATTAATTTATATTTTATGTCTAACGAGGCAAATCTTCATTGGGAAATTTTAGATAAAAAGCGGCTAGGACTCTTGCCAAAACTTGCTGTTTTTAAAGACAGATTTTATCTTGCTGGTGGCACGGCTGTTGCTTTGTACCTTGGCCATAGAGACAGCATTGATTTTGATTTTTTCACGGCAAAAGATTTTAATAGCCAATCTTTGATGGAAGAGCTAAAAACTATTTTTCAAGGATCGCATATTGAGGAAAAAATGAGCCAAAACAATACGCTTACTCTAAAAATTGATGGTGTAGACATGAGTTTTTTTAAGATTAATGAAAATCAGATTGAACCGCCCCGCAATACGGAATATATAAATATGGCATCACTAACCGATATTGGATGTATGAAATTATCCGCCCTTTTGGGCAGATCTATTTTGAAAGATTATATTGATCTGTATGCCATATGCAAAATGTTTATATCTTTGGATAGGTTGCTGGAAAAAGCTAAGTTGAAATATCCGACTGTAAACAGCGGAGCATTTGTGAGGGCGCTGGGATATTACGGCGATATTCAGATGGACAAGATTATTTTTAAAAACGATTTTTATGTCGACATCAAAACCATTGAAGAATTTTTTAAGGATGAAATAAAAAAATTATTTAATGTGTAAAATATGCAAATTCTACAACAAATTTTAACCACTCTTGCCGGAATTGTCCTTGCTCTGCAGGCGAGCATTGCTTCTCTGCCGCCGCAAAGCCAGTTGGCGCAGGTGGTTAGTTACCAAACCCCCGCCTTCGTCCAAGGCAAAGCTAATCAGGTATATAATACCGATCCTATTACTGCTGTTTTTGATAGCAATGTCACTGCTGGTAACATTATTGCCGTGGCTGTTGAGTGGGGTTCCAATACTGTGACCTTGGATAACATTACTGCCACTTGCGTAACTGGCAATTTTACTCTACTGAATAACCCGACCACCTTATCAACCTACAGGGCTGCACAGGGTTACGCCGTTATCTCCAGTTCCGGTACTTGCACAGTTACCGCTGATTTTTCAGGAGTAACAGGAGCCTTTAACAGAATTGTAGCCCACGAGGTTAGTGGAGTGGATACCTCAAATCCACTGGACGGGAATACCATGCAGAGCCAATCTGATCCCGGCAATGGCACGGATGCCGTAACAAGCAGCAATATCGTCACTACTCAAAACGGAGATTACATATTTGGAGCGACTTTTGATATGGAAAGCGGTTTGACCGCAGCGGCAGGAACTGGCTTTACATCCAGACTATATTTAAGCGGTGTTGCCGGTTATTTGTCTGAAGATCGCATTCAGTCATCATCTGGTTCCATTGCTGCCACCTTCACTCAAGCTGGTTCAGCTTTCACCGATTTCATTACAGGAGTGATGGCGTTTAGACCAATAAGCGGCACTTCTCTTACACAAGAAACTACTCCTGCACAAACTGCTATTACACTTAACCAACCAACCCTACCCCTTGCAACTTCCAGTAATCATATTTATATTTCCCAGAATGGCTCTGGCATTCAAGATGGGTCCTCTTGCACTAATACAAAACCTGTCACTTTCTTTAATACCGCTTCCAACTGGGGAACTGGTTCAGCCCAAATCGGCCCGGGCAAAACCGTGCATTTATGCGGGACATTTACATTTCCTATAAATACTAGCGGATTACAATTTTATGGTAGTGGTACTCTAAGAAACCCAATCATTTTAAAGTTCGAGAATGGAGCAATATTACAGTCCGATGCTTTTGCTGGAGGTCTTACTAACAATTCTGGTGCTATTGCAGCAATGGGAAGAAGTTATATCGTGATAGATGGTCAAGGTAACGGCATTATTCAAAATCGCAGAAACGGAACATTGGGACAAACTACTTGTCTAGATGGAAATTGTACTATCTCACAAGCTTCTACTGGAATTGCGGTGGGATCAAATGGAGCTTCTAATATTGAAGTAAAGAACATAACAGTGCGTAACATCTATATGGTTATGGACTCTACAGGTGGCCTTGCACCATTACAGAGTTACGACATAGTCGTTTATGGTTCAGCAAACAATGTATCAATACGTGATAGCACGTTTTCGGATTCAAATATCGGCGTATTCTTAGAGATGGATTATGGAAGCTTTAATCAAATTGATGTATACCGAAATTCAATTTTTCACCACTCGTGGGGGGTAGGGCTAACAAACGGAACGAATCCATCATATTCTGCGACAAACGTCTTCATTCATGATAATGAAATTTATAATTTTACGGATTGGAATTTACGCTTTGACACCTTCCACCCTAATGGTGTTAACGCTTTTACTGTTGGTGGGGGAACAGGTGTTTTCAGCCCAATGATTTATAACAACTATTTCCATGGCATACTTTCTGGTAATTCAAATTCTGCTGGGACAGGATTCGTGTGGTGCAATTACGCTTCAGGACCAAACACACCAAACCACCTTTGTTATGTTTTTAATAACGTGTTTGATGCTAGCGAAACCACGTGGTCATCCTGGAATGTTGCGGATACCTTGAATGGGTCGCAGTTTTATAATAATACTATTATCGGACGCGGTATTCTAAGTAGCGGATATTGGGATCTTGCTGTGATGCCAAATGGGATCAATACTACTCTGAAAAACAATATTATTTCTAACTGGTATGAATGGTACTATGATATTTATACGCCACTTGCCCAGTCCATTACCGCATCTGATTACAACCTCTTTTATAATTGTATTCGTCCTAGTGGCGCTTGTTTTAATGGAACGACTCAAAAGTATACGTTTGCTCAATGGCAGACAGCGGGGTACGATATTAATAGCCGAGTCGCTAACCCGTTATTAAATTTCAATTACACATTGCAAACGACTTCTCCAGCGAGAGGTTTGGGTCAAAATTTAAGCAATATCTGTCAAGGTCAGCCGATTTCTGGTTTAGGCGCATTATGTTATGACAAAGCCGGAGTTGCTCGTCCATCGTCGGGAGCTTGGGACATCGGCGCATACCAATACACTGGTTCCACTCCACCTACATACAAAACAGGGGACTTCAATCATGATGGGCTGGTGAATTCTATTGATCTGTCACTTATGATAACCGCTTGGAACCAAAATAATGCAACATATGATTTGAATCATGACGGCATAGTGAACAGTTTGGATTATGTCGTGATGGTAGTAAATTGGAGCATATAATAATGCTTGTATGTTAAAATACTCACATGCAAAAGGATTTTGATAACTGGAATGAAAGAAAGAAGGATATTCATAATAATGGAGAAATTAAGCTATACCATACTAGGGAATTATGGTGGTGCTCGTTAGGAGTTAACGTTGGATCGGAACAAGACGGTTCTGGGGAAAAATATGATCGTCCGGTTTTGATACTAAAGGGGATTAGCAAACAAACCTGTATTATTTTACCCCTTACATCTTCTCCAGAGAAACACAAAATGCGAATTCAAATAGGAAAAGTTCAAGAAAAAGAGGCATCAGTTATGATCTCTCAAATACGGATTATAGACACAAAAAGGTTAATATACAAAATAGGATTTTTAGATAAGATTATTTTTAATAGTATAACAAAAACCATCAAGGATTTATTTTGATGGTTTTTGTCTTTTTGCCCCCTTGCGGGGGCGAGCCCGAAGGCACTTGTAATATAAGTATAGCAAACACCAAAACAATGTCAAGTAAAAAGTGGATAAAAATCATCATCACCCTCCTTTTCCTCAGCGCTCTCGTTGCCCTATATTTCACCACCGATATTTTCAATTTTGGCACCAATCTTTTCAATTTCCAAACTGCTGAAGCGGGGTGGTACAACACCGTTAGCTACCAAACCCCCACCCGCGTTCAAACCGTCAGCCAAGAATGCTGGAATCTCACTCTTTGCACTATCACCATATCACCAACTGTAGCTGGGAATACATTAATTGTTGGCACGTTTGATATGGAAAACGACAGCGATACTCCTACTTGCCCGACTATGGCAGCCACTGGAGCGATATTTCAAACTGCATATTGTTTTCCTAATTTCGACACCCACCGCGCCATGAATTTGCAGTACGCGGAAAATGTACCTGCTGGCATTACTTCAGTTAACGTAACTTATCCCGCAACGACTGGTGAAGGGGTTGTAGTAGTTTCAGAATACAGCGGTTTAGCCACATCAAACTCTTTAGATGCTGTACCAGCGGTGACAGACAATCTTTCTGGCTCATCCTCCTATACAAGCACTGCAGTGACTCCCACATCAGGACAAAATGAATTGATGATTGGGTTGGAAATTAACAACCAAATCGGTGAGACATTCACTGGGACAAATGGCTGGACATCCAGAGCAAATCTAAGGAGCGATTGGACAATGGCTTTGTCAGACAAAATTGTTGCAGGAACTTCAGGTAGTTACACCAACTCAGGTATATTATCTGTAGGCACTGGGTTGTATGTTTGGGGTCCGGCGACGTTTAAGGCGGCGAGGGCAAACACTTGGACCGAGCGCAAAGCCATCACCATAAACCGTGGCAAAGTGCCTTCTACTCAGACTGATTTTCCGGTGTTGATTGATATTACCGACGCCAGTTTGGCGGCCAAGGCGCAGGCTGATGGAGATGATATTCTTTTTACTTCCGGCGATGGCTCAACCAAAATTCCTCATGAAATTGAAGTTTACACCACCGCTACCGGCCGCTTGACCGCTTGGGTCAAAGTGCCTTCTCTTTCTTCCACTGCCGACACCGTCATATATATGTATTACGGCAATTCAGCAGCCAGTAGCCAACAGGATGCAACCAATGTTTGGGATACAAACTACAAAGGCGTGTGGCATTTGCCAAATGGATCTTCTCTTTCCGGAGCTGAATCCACCTCAAATCCAAACGCCGCCACGGCCTCGGGAGCGACAGCCGCGGCTGGCGAAATTGACGGCGGCGCCAACTTGGACGGCAATGATTTGGTTTCAATTGCCGATGATGCTTCTCTGGAATCGCACATAGGCGCGAGCGGCAAAATGACTATTTCGCTCTGGGTCAAACAGCCCACCCGCGCTGCCACCGATCAGGTTTTGGTTTCCAAATACGAGACATCCGCCGGCGCTTATCGCGAGTATTGGTTTCCGGTCAACAATGGCGTGTTGTATCTCTACGCTACCGACCCCGATGGCGGTACTGGTGATATACAAGGTCATTCCACCAGTTTGTTGCCCGAAAACCAATGGACTTATGTCACTCTGACGTATGACAACACTCTCTCTGGGGTGACAAATAAGATTAAATTTTTCTTTAACGGCAACCAAGACACCACTATTCAAGACGAAGACGATTCCTACGTGGGCATGCAAGATACCGCCGCTGGTGTCTGCTTTAGCTGTTCCAATATCACTGTGCCTGGCGAATATTTTACTGGCATCATGGACGAAATGCGCATTTCTTCCGTTGTCCGCTCCAATGATTGGATCAAAACCGAATACAACAACCAGTCCGCGACCTCCACTTTTTATACTCTCTCCGGCTCGCAAAATTCTGCGCCGACTCAAACCAAAGTGCGCGGGAGCAACGCTTGGTATAGTTCAAATTGGCTTTACCGCAAACCGATTATTATAAACAAAGGCAAAGTGCCAAACTCCAACCAAACCGATTTTCCAGTTTTGATTGACCTTACAGATGCAAATTTGGCAAGCGGGGCCCAAACCGATGGAGACGATATTTTGTTTACCGCGGGAGACGGTGTAACCAGAGCGCCGCACGAAATTGAAATCTACACTTCCGCGACCGGCCGCCTGACCGCTTGGGTCAAGGCGCCTTTACTTTCTACCACTCAAGACACCACTCTATATATGTATTACGGCAACGCCGCCACCTCCAGCGAACAAGTGCCCACTCAAGTTTGGGACACCAACTACAAAGCCGTGTGGCACATGGCTGACAATGCGGCAAGCACCGCAGTCACTGAATCCACTTCCAATCCAAACGCCGGGACATTTGACAACAACACCAGCAACCGTTCAG
>Ga0208375_1002983_pt1 | contig 15005 bp, 16 predicted proteins | sample RifOxyD1_FD_184038 | JGI IMG/M metagenome (GOLD analysis project Ga0208375, IMG submission 184038) | Soil microbial communities from Rifle, Colorado - Rifle Oxygen_injection D1 (SPAdes) | ecosystem: Environmental > Terrestrial > Deep subsurface > Rock core/Sediment | place: Rifle, Colorado... | reverse complement strand
CTGGATTAACAGTCGTTCTAGGAATTTTGATGTATGGATAATTAACGAAAGTTTCTTAAAATACTTTTCATTATTAAAATAATGGAAATTATATTTTTGGGGACATCCGGAATGCACCCCACAAAGGAGAGAAATTTATTCAGTGTTTTAGTCAGATATAAATCTGAGAATATTCTGATAGATTGCGGTGAAGGAACACAAAGGCAAATGAGAATTATCGGACTCAAGACTCCAAAAATAAGCAGAATATTTCTAACGCATTTGCATGGAGATCATATTAACGGATTGCCGGGATTAATACAGAATTTACAGGCCAATCAATATTCAAAAGGACTTGACATTTATGGTCCCACAGGAACAAGGGAATTGATGAAGCACATTTTAGAGATTACAAGATTTCGGATAAAAATAAATGTTCATGAGATAGTATCGGGCGTTGTTTACAAAGATGAAGATTTTCATGTTGAGGCAATTGAATTAAAACATTCAATTAAAGTTTACGGCTATAGCATAATTGAAAATGATAAAAGAAGAATCAATCTGGATTATCTTAAAAAATTCAATTTAAAGAAACATATTTTGCTTGGTGACCTGCAAAAAGGAAAAGACATTGTTTACGAAGGTAAAAAAATAAAGGCAAAGGATGCAACAATTCTGGTTAAAGGCAAGAAATTAACATTAATTACAGACACTGTTTATTGTGACAATTGCGTTAAATTAAGCAAGGATGCTGATTTATTGGTTAGCGAGTGCACCTACAGCGATAAACTGAAAGATTTGGCAAAAAAAAGAAAACACTTGACTGCTGTCGATGCTGCTACAATTGCAAAAAAAGCAAAAGTAAAGAAACTAATAATAACTCATTTCTCACAAAGATACAACGACATTAGTATTTTGTTAAAAGAAGCAAATAAAGTTTTCAAGAATACTTATGTTGCAAAAGATTTCATGAAAATAAAAATTTAAAATTATTTTCCTTCAGCTTCCTCTATCTTTCTTTTTAGTTCCTTGTCCAATTTTAATTTTTTGAGCAATTCCTTGTATCTATTTCTTATTGTAACTTCTGTAACGCCTGCAACATCTGCAACCTCTCTCTGTGTCCTTTTTTCATTGTTAATCAATGTTGCAACATACAAAGAAGCTGCTGCTATTCCTGTAGGTCCTCTTCCGGATGTCAATTCAGCTTTCTGCGCCTTTTCCAGAATTTCAACTGCTCTGGTCTGTGTCTCAGGACTTAATTTCAAAGATGTAGCAAATCTTGGTATATAATCAACGGGATTGCTTGGCAATATTCTAATTCCCAACTCCCTTGTAATGAACCTATAAGTTCTTCCTATTTCCTTTTTGTCAATACCAGAAGCTTCAGATATCTCATCAAGAGTTCTTGGAACTTCATGTCTTCTGCATGATGCATACAATGCCCCAGCAACAACAGACTCCATTGATCTCCCCCTTACAAGGCCTCTCTGAACTGCCATGGTATAAATTCTAGCTGCTTCCTCTTCAACTGCAGGAGGCAATTTTAAAAAATTAGAAACTCTTTTTAATTCAGCCAAAGCCAACTTCAGATTTCTTTCAATGGCTGTTGAAACCCTGTGCTGCCATTTTCTTAATCTGAAATATTTGTTCCTTTCCTTTGATTGTAACTGGTAAATATCCCCGCCAGCACCAATATCAGTACCTAAACCTCTATCAAATTTTGTGTAAGTCATAGGAGCACCAGTTCTTCTTCTCTTTTCACCTTGCTGATTATCGAACTCTCTCCACTCTTGTGAGAAATCAATCATTCTTTCTTCAATAACAAATCCACAATCTTTACAAATAACCTCTCCTTTGTCTTTATTGACTATCAGGTTGATAGAACCACACTCAGGGCACTTTTTTATATATTTTGACAATTTTACCCCCCCATGATAGAGTCAGAGACTCTGATAATATTTAAATAAGTTTATTGGTTTGCATATATAAACCTTTTGGTTATTGTGCAGATTTTCTTAAAATTTATAAAGGAAACCTTAATTTCGTGTGGAGCGACAAAGTCCATAAAATAGGATTTTAGAGAAATTTAAAATAAGAAATAATCTTCTTAAAATTAGCCTCTGTCTGATTTTTCTTGTATTGCTTTAGCAATTTTATCAGCTCTTTTTTATTAATCCTGTATTTTGCAATGTCCAAAACTTTCTTTGACATCAAAAACTGGCAGAATTGCGTTACATTCTTTGGTTTTTGTGTTTTGTAAACCCTCTCAAAGTCAATCATAACAGGTTTTCTATTATTAATTATTATGTGCTTGTAGGGGTTATGCATTTCTAATTTATTCACTTTCAGCTTATCCATCATCCTGCACTGCTTCAGAACATCAATTATAATTGGCTTAGAATTATTTGATTTAAAATAATCAAGAATAAAATCCCCTTTTATAAATTTATATTTGAAATAATTTTTTTTTACTTCAATCAGTTTCGGACCAATGCCATATTTATTAAGTATTTTCAGCCATGAAGACTCATTCTTCACCCTTTTAGGAAGTGACTTTTTTATTGCTGTATTTCCTTCGACGTATATTTTTCCTCTTTTGCCTTTTGTTAAATATCTAAACATACTGCAAATAAAGAAAAGGTTTTTAAATAATTTACCTATTGTATATACATGAAGAGGCTTGTCTTTTTGATTGTATTTTTATTAATGATAGGAAGTGTTAGTGCTGAATTCAATCAGCAAAATGCAGTTAACTGGCTGAATTCAAACATTCAGTGGAGCAGGGCTACAATTGAAGAAATTGCGTTCTCTGCAATGGCTTTGGATTCTCAGGAAGGTGCAAACCAGTTGAAAGTCAATAAAATGGATGCTTCAGGATGTTTTCCAAAGAACAACTGCAATTCAAAGGATACTGCACTGGCAACATTAGCCCTTTCTTCAAACAGCGAATCAATTGCTGATCAATTAACATATCTGGAAGATAGTTTAACAAGTGCACCATTGGATGAATCAGAATGGAGAATTCAGGTTGTAACCAATACTGCAGGAACATGTACGGTTGGTTATGAGGGTGGGACATATTCATTGAATTTTGATGAGGAAGGAAAATTGGCTGATGGAAGTTCCTGGGTAAGCTTTAGTACCTTTCCTAATTTCAACTTTGATCGGGCTGTTGAAGAAATAAACGTGGATTGCAATGATCTTGATTATGTTCAGAAAATTTCAATAGTAAAAGTACAGGGGAATACTTTCTACATAATTGATGAAAGTGATTCAAAGAATGCATTATTTGAAATGGAAAATGGATGTTATGCTACAAATAAAGACAGCAATACATGCGATGCTGATTCCTCATTCTATATTTCATGGGTGTTGAACAAATTAGGAAAAAGCATTACAACACAAAATTATCTTGAAGATGAGGCAAACAGCATTTTGTACAATGCAATGTTAACAGACATAGATAACTCAAAATCCTCAAGCTTGGTTGGAATGAAAAGCCAGGATAATTCTTTTGAAAATAAAATTTACACAACTTCCTTTGCAGTTAATGCACTGAAAAACAGCATTTACAGTACAGAAAGAGACAATTCAATAACATGGATTGAAAGCAAGCAAAATGAAAATACAGGAAAAATAGGAGATAATCTGATTGACACTGCAGCTGCATTATATTTGATTTATAGCGATGTTATTTATTCCGGAGGAGAAGATGAAGGAGAGCAAACAACATGCGTGACTGACTTTGACTGCGCTAACAATGAAGAATGCATAAACGGAATATGCCAGGCAATAGCACAGCAATGTACAAATGACGGAATATGCACTGAATCTGAATATTCAACTGGAAATTGCGTTGATTGTTATGGCTGCGGCGACAAATACTGCAGTCCTCTTGAAAATGAATTCAGCTGCCCTTCTGACTGCGCTGAAGAAGAGATTATATGTAATGATGATGGCTTCTGTGATACCAGCGAGAGTGAATTTAACTGCCCAAATGACTGTCCAGCAACAAGCACAGGAGAGCAAGAAGAGGACAGATGCGGGAATGGCGTATGCGAATTAACATACGGCGAAGATGAGTTTACATGCTCCATTGATTGTGAACCAGAGAAAAAAGCAAGCTTGCTGTGGCTATGGTTAATTATAATAATTTTAATAATTGGCGGAGCAGCATTCTTTGTATTAACAAAAATGAAAAAAGGAAAAGGGGGGAATGAAAGACCTTCCTACCTGCAAAATCAGAAAATTACCCCACAATATCCTTCAAGAAAAACAACCGTTGGTGACATAAAATCTTCAAGGGATCAAACAGTAGAGAGTGAACTTGACAAGTCAATAAGCGAGGCAAGGGAATTGCTGAAAAGGAAGAAATAAAAACCCTTTTATATTTCTGATAATTTAAGATTTCATGAAGAGGTTATCATATTTGTTTATTTTTTTAATAGTTTGTTTCAGTGTCTATGCTGCTGATATAAATATTTTAACTTACAGAGATGATTATAATCCATTGGAAACATTTCAGGCAGAGGTAATTTTAGACAGTGAACCTGCAAGTGAATTAACTAATCTAAATTTTGAATTTTCAAAAGACAGTCAGATAGGAATTCTGTTATTTCTTGAAAAGATAAGCGACAAGCATTACTTTGTCTATTTTAACATTCCTGATGTCAATAAAGGTGAATACAAATTCAAAGTAAAAAATATAAATGTCATAGAGAATGGAATCCTGAAGAGAATTTCTGCAGAAAAAACAGTTAATGTTCTGGAAGCAAACAGCGGTTTTGAGTATTTATTAAATCATCAGAACATTGACGGAAGTTTTGGCAATGTTATGGAAACCTCTTTGTCTTCATTGGCATTAAAAAACATCGATTATGAAAAAGCAATTCTCGGGGTGAATTATTTATTGAACAACCAAGATCCAACCGGATGCTATCCAAAAAATAACTGCAATGTCAGGGATACTTCCTTTGCATTACTGGCTTTAAGCAAATTCAACCAGAATTACATAAAAACAAAAAACTGGCTGAAAGATGCAGGCAATAATTTTGATTTGGGGTTGTGGAATTTAAAATTAGAAGGCAATGCTGTCTGCGGGAATATCCAGCTGAATGGAGTATATAATTTAAACATAGAAGATAAAGAGACAAATATAACCTGCAACAATGCTGTTGATTTTACACTAACCCATAATTATCTCGGAAATACCCACACAATACACCAATATAGCGGAAATAATTTTTATTATTCAATTGAGGATTCAGGATGTTATGGATCAACATACAAGAGCAGCTGTGATTACATAAACAGCTTATATGCAAGTTGGGCATTAGACAGCATAAATGAAGATTTTCCTCAGCAATATCTGGAAAACAACAAACTTGACAATCGAACAATAGATCACTCCATTGGCTATATATTAAACAATGATAATGAAGATAAAGACTGGCTGTTAAACAATTATCTCAATGGCTACTGGAGCTACAGCTCTGCTTCATTATCCCAAACACCTGATTATTTCGTCAGTGCATTATCAGCATATGCTTTAAGGAATGAATTTTTATTTGAAGAGGCAAAAAATTACCTTGAAAGCAGAACACAGACAAGCATATTGAACTCTGGTTTGATATTATATCTCCTGTTTGATGATGAAATGAATCTTCCTTCAGTATCAATAACCCCCGGAATCTCAAATAAACTAAGGTCATTTAATCTTAAAATAAAAAACAACAAAGAACCATTAAATATTTTTATAGAAGCACCAAACTCAAGCAGACTGCCATCAGAAATATACCTGCAAAATGAAGCGAATTATAATGTAAATGTAATTGAAAGCTTTGATATACTCATCAATTATGGAAATTTCTCATATACAATCCCTGTAATGGCACAAAATGAAGAAGCAAGCGAAAGTCCATTGCTGCCCCCTCCAAAAGATGCAATACAATTTATCAATGAAGACGTTGATATATACCTAAATATTGATGAAAGCCCAAGTGATGAACTGGAATTAATCAACATGTGGGATTTCAAAATAAATGATATAACCATTAATGTCACAGGGAATTTAAGGGATATTCTTGAAATTGAGCAGGATTACTTTGATTCAATTGAAAGCGGGGAAACATTAAGGACTTCAATCATATTAAACAAAGATAAAAAACCAGTTTATCCAATATATGAGGGATATGTAATCATAAAATCCTCAAAGAATATTTTTGATTCAATAAAATTTTCAGTTAATTTCGAAGTGGGGGATTATAAGCAGGAAGAAAGCATTGATAATAATGAGGAAACTGTAACATCCGATGAAGAACAATCAACAACAAGTGAAAAAACAAGCTCTGAAAAGAAAAGAAATCTCTGGTGGTTATGGACAATAATTATATTAATCATTGGGGTATTAATATTCATATTTTTCAGAAAGAGAAAAGAAGTAACCCAAAGCTTTGATGATTATGCAAAAAAAATAAAAAAATGATAAAAAAATTAATGATGGTTTTGCTTATGTTTTCCCTGATATTTCTAATAATAGTTATATTCATTGATTCAAGCAACAATCCAGACTTGCAGAATCCGATAAATAAGGCAATTTACAAATTAATGACTGGCGAAAAATTAAGCCCGGCAGACCATATAAAAGAAGACCAGATAAGGATTGAAGATGATCAGGTGATAATAACCATAAGAAATGCAAAAATAGCAAGGTTTGCAGATACAAATTCAATGGATCCTTTATTGGACGAGGAAAGCAACGCCATTCAGATAGTACCAAACTCACCTGACCAGATATATGTGGGTGATATAATAAGCTACACTTCAAAAAATGGCGATATAATAATTCACAGGGTTGTCAAAATTGATGAGGACGAAGAAGGAATGTTTTATATAACTCAGGGTGATAACAATTCAAGCCCTGACAATGAAAAAATAAGGTTCTGGCAGGTTAGATTTATAACTGTCGGAATAATATACTAAAAAATGAAAATTTGGCACTGGGTTTTGATAATAATTGTAATATTGATACTAGCTGGAGCAATTCTATATAAAAATTACAGGGAAAATTTTGTTGTCGGTAATGAATTTGAGGAACTTGAAATAAGCAAATCTGATCTTAAAGAATGCTGCCAGTATTATGAAAATGGGGAATTAAAAACATGCAGCATACTAAAAAGATTTGATTGCAGCCTGTGTGAATCTAAGTGTTCTTCCTGAGAATAAGCTCTGCCTTTAGGTTTTTCACAGTCATATCATACATATGCAATTTTGCAAGCAAATCATTAAGCGTGTTTTCTATTTCTTCCCTTTTTACATTAATCTTATCATCCAACAATTCTATTGATGATGGAAAGTAATCAAGACAGAAACCAGTTAATTCTTGAAAAGTATTGAAATCAATCTCCATTTCAGTGAACGAAAAGAACAATTTTTCCTTTTGCTGTGCCTCAAATATATTGTATTTCAGAACTTTCTTTTCATTCTGAATTTTCTGAACCATCTCCTTTATCACATTCTCAACGTGCTCCTTTGGAGAACCTACAATTTCTATAATCAAATTTGCCCTCATAATTATACCTTAGAATATATTTTTATAAGCTTTTCTTAAAAATCAAGTATATAATCAACAACAATAAAACAGCACAAAAGAAATAAATTCCGAGATTTCTTGCCTTTACATCCGAAGACTGATAAATTACAGAGGAAGTAATCGGGCTTGTAAAAGATTCGCTTTCTGATTCCATAGAATTTGCGCTAAAGGATATCGGTGTTGTTTTTAATGAAGTTTCTTCCTTAATTTTTATTTCCTCGCATAAAGATTCTGTTATGCCCTCTATTTCTATCTCTTCTGCATCAATTTCATCCAATCCTTTCAGAATTATTTTATAAGTTCCATCAGGATATTTTTTATTGCAGTTTGGCTCTATCTGAAGAGGAACTATCATTGTGTAATTTATGAATTTATCCTCTATGTTTACCTCTGACCTTTTTGAAACCTGCTTGTTGCTTTCATCCACCAAATATAAATCCAGATTATATTTCTCTGTATCTCCCTTGTAAATTTTTATTTTTACCCTGAGGGAATCTCCAAATTTCGCCTTGTCATTTGAGCCAAGATAAGCGCGGTCTATCTCAAGATGCGATGAGTAATCCGGCTCTTCAAAATAATTTTCTTCATTTGGCGTAGGAATTGTCTGTATCCAGTAATCATTGACTTTTGACCATGATAAGCCTTCTTTCGTATGACTATAACTAATTTCATCTAATAAAATGTTTTTATAAAACAACCTAACTTTATCAAATCCCTCATTATTTAACTCTAATCTCCCATCTTGATTTCTATAAATCACCAGATAATCATGAGGCTCAATTATGGTTGTATTTTGTAGTATGTTTACATCCGAAATATTTATTCCATTCCCATAGTCATCATTTATTATCAATTTTTCGATGTCTAGATATTCATCTCCAGAATTATAAAGTTCGATCCACTCTCCCTCAGGCATAGGAGCATCGTGTTTTGTTGGATGTGGAAAGAATTCTGTAATTTCTAATGTGGTGTAATCTTGACCTAATGGTTCTGGTAAAACAAATATTAATTTTTCATTAAAATTATTTATTGAATTAGTATCATTACAATTTATTTCTGACAAATTAAAATAAATTATATATGGGCTTCCTGCTGGAACTCTTGGTTCACGTTTAGGATTTCTTTCATTAGCAACGCCATTTAAACTAATTCTATAATTTTCTATCACATTTCCAAATAAATCAGTTATTTTTCCCTCAAGGATTATATCTGAAGTTGGTCCATTGTTCTTAAAAACATTTATTGTAAAATTTGCATTCTCATTATATTCAAAAACATATTTGTTTGGAATTATTTCAATTCCAAAGTCACATTCTTCTGCATAAACAGAAAAAGATGATAATATCAAGAAAAACAGCAATATTATACTAAATCTCATTGTTTACATTGAATACTTTGTAGTATAAATATTTTTTTAAATGAGGTATAATCAATAATAAAAGTGAAAACAATAAGTTTGGGAGAAGGAGGAACATATTCTATTATATATATAAGACATATAAATAACATATTAGAAAAATCTAGTTTTGAGAATCTTGAATATTTAGCTAGTCTTTATGAAAGATATTTTATTATGAATGAGAATAAAGAAAGAAACATAGAAAACTGGAATTTATTGGGTTTAGATACAATAAAGAATTTTTCATGGGATCTTGGAGAAAAGAAATTGCCTAAATGCAGAATATCCTTTCTTAGAAATGATTTTGAAGAGGATGGTGTTTCAATAAATATTGATGAATCTGAGGGTGAAAAAGATTTTAAGGGATTGGTAAAAAAATTACTTGAAGAGAAAGGATATGAATTAAAGCTTTAACTGTTTATATTTTCCAATTATTTCCTCAAATTTCAAACCTTTTTCCTGAGCCAAATCAAAGGAGATATAATAATTTGTCTTTCCAAAACCCAAATCATTTGTATGAACAAAGAACCAACCTTTTCTGTCAAATCTTATTGCAATATATGGCAGGGCTCCAAATTTCTCTGAAAATTCATTCAGTTCATTTATCTCCTTCTGAGGAAAATATTTTCTGCTTGAATTTATTGCCTTGCATTCTATTGCCAATATTTTTTTAGAATTTGAAGCTATCAAATCCGGAGCTGGCATTGGTGTTGAACCAGAACCTGCTGTCCTCAAACTCACCCAATTATTATCCCAGAACATATGAAATAATTCCCTTTCATAACGAGTGCCTTTCCTTTTTGAGCTCATTTTAATATAACTCTTTTTTTAATATATTTAAACATTTGTTAAAATTTAATCTTATGTCTTCACATGTAAAAAATAAAGTTTTCCATCCATATTTAGAGAAAATATTTGTTCTTTCTCTCTTGTATTTTCTAACAGACCCATATTGTTTCTCTTTAAAGTATCTGTGGAATACTTCTACAATAATCTTTTTATCATTAGTAGATACGAAATCTGGAACCCTTCCTGCTATGAAAAAATTTAGATTATTAAAATCTCCAACATATTTTAAAGGAAGGTTGTGATTCTTAAATAAAGCCATGCATTCTTTTTCAAATTTGTTTGGAGATTTTTTTATAGATTTAAGGAAATTTATAATGTGTTTTTTTGAATGAATTTTTCCTTTGTGAGCAATACTTATTTTCTTTTTAGCACTTTCAGATATTTTTTTACCTTTATGAGAAATACTCATTTTTATTCTTGTTTTTCTACTTAAAGGTCTTCCTTTTAATTTTTTACTTATTTTATTTCTTATTTCTTCAGAGCATCTTCTTCCTTTATTCCAAGGAATTCTTCCCTTTCCTGTTTCACTTATTTTTCTTAGTGCTTCTTGAGAATGTTTTTTTCCTTTGAAGGGATGTTGATTTTTCTTATAGTAATTTCTAAGTTTCTGTTTGTATTCTTCGCTTCTCTTTATTCCTTTTAAGGATTTTCCTATTTTTATTCTTGTTTCTTCACTAAGAACCTTTCCTTTGTGAGCTAAAGAAAGCTTTCTTTTTGTTTTTTTAGAATGTTTTTTTCCCAACATAGATGATTTATGTTTATTCAAGGTCATTAAACTTATTAAATTAGAATTTGGAAACTTCTTTTTATATTCTTGGGGAGTTAAACTATGTTTCCTTAAATGACTATTCGTTATTTTAAACATGCTTCTATTACAAATTAAACAATTTACTTTATTAGAACTGATCTTTTCTTTCACACTAATAAAAAATTAATTTTATTTATAAATTCGTCGCGCGTGGTTGTCCGCAGGACGCATACTATAAAATATATTTTGTAAAATATAAGAAAAATAAGAAATAAGAGTTATCTTAAAGGTCACGAGACTGAACTGTTCTCCTGCCATTTGCCTTAGCCCTTTCAATAGCTTCCTTTATCAGAGCTTCACACTTTTTTGACAATGCTTCAGAAAAATCTCCAGAAACATTCATATCTTTAATATAATCTTTTATTTTAGACCTTACAACCAAACTTTCTCCCATATTAGCAAACCTCCTTGTAATTTGTATAAAATAAAAGAAAATTATGCTTATTTAAAGCTTTTCATGAAGGGAAACAAAATCACATCTTTTATTGAATCTTTTCCTGTTAAAACCATAACTAATCTATCTATTCCAATTCCAACACCGCCTGTCGGAGGCATTCCAATCTCTATAGCTTCAACAAAATCCTCATCCATGGGATTTGCTTCCTCATTTCCTGCCCTCAATTGCCTTGCCTGCTCTTCCAATAATTCCCTTTGCTTTATTGGATCATTTAATTCTGAGTAAGCATTCGCTATTTCAAAACCCGCAATAAACAATTCAAATCTCTCAATCAATTCAGGATCTTTTCTGCTGACTTTGCACAATGGTGTTGTTTCTCTAGGATGCTCTATAATAAATGTTGGCTGGATTAACTTATCCTCTACAAATTCCTCAAATAACAGCTGAATTCCAATTCCCCTTGAGAAGTTGGTGTATTCCAAATTATTATCATCCAATTTTTTCTTTAATTCATTATCACTTAATTTATTCACATCTATTTTTGCATATTCCTTTATAGAATCTTTCATAGTCATAATTTTAAATGGCTTCTTCAGATCAATTGAATGCCCCCTGAATTTTATTTTTGTTGTTCCGTTAATTTCCCTGCATGCATTGAATATCATATCTTCAACACCCTTCATCATATCATTGTAATCAGAGTATGCTTCATAATATTCAAGCACAGTAAATTCCGGATTGTGGGTGCTGTCAACACTTTCATTCCTGAAATCTTTTGAAAACTCATAAACTTTCTCGAAACCGCCAACAATCAGCCTTTTAAGATAAAGCTCGTCTGATATTCTCAGATAGACATCCATTTTCAAATCATTGAGATGAGATTTAAATGGTCTTGCTGTTGCTCCACCATAAATTGGCTGTATAATCGGAGTTTCAACTTCAATGTAACTTTTCTTATTCAAAAATCCCCTGATGAAATTTATTATTTTATTTCTTTTGATAAAATCTTCCTTTATTTCCGGATTAGAAATTAAATCAAGCTCTCTTTTCCTGTATCTTAACTCTGTATCTTTCAATCCATGCCATTTATCTGGCAAGGGCCTTATAGTCTTGCATAGCAATTCAATTTTTTTTGCAAGTACTGTTATTTCCCCTGCTTTTGTTGTGAATACAATTCCTTCAACACCAATTATATCCCCTATATCAAATTTTCTGAATATCTTATAGGATTTATCTCCAATCTCATCCTGTTTCACATAAACCTGTATCTTGTTTGTCCAATCCTGTATATGAATAAAGCTTGATTTTCCCATCAACCTGAAACTCATTATTCTTCCAGCCATAGAAACTTTTGTTTTTGTTATGGTGTGTGTTTTTAATTTCTTGAATTTCTCAAGAATTTCATCCGCATGATTTTTTTGATTGAATCTGTAAGGATATGGATTAACTCCAAAATCTCTTATTTGATTTAATTTATCAATCCTTTGATTTATCAACTGATCCTCTGGTTTCATAGTATTCTTAACTTTATTTTATTTATATAATTTCTCCTTTTATTTCAAAACCCTTCAGGTTTTCAGGTTTCTCATATTTTATATCAACCTTGCTAACTTTGGAAGTCATCGGGCCATCCTCGCAATATTCTATTATCTTATTCAGGTTATCCTGAGAACCTTCAAAGACAGCCTCCACTTTTCCATCTATGTTTCTTATCCACCCGTTTAATCCAAGTGTTAAAGCTTTATTTCGGATAAAATACCTGAATCCGACCGTTATAACCCTTCCATGAATCAAAACATGCGCTCTTTGCATATATTTTTTATTACAATAATAATTAATAATACTTATGATAATCCCAAAACATGATATTAGGCAATATTAATGGAAAAACTTCAACATTGGAGTTCAGCTTCCTTGTCAGGCAAGAGGTGAATAAATTTGATTATGTTCAGATTCCATTCAGGGACAATTATGTTCTTGCCCAGATTCTTGAAATAGAAAAAAGCAATGACACAATAGCAAAGTGCAATATCCTTGGATACAGAGAGGACAACAAATTAAAAAAATTATTAAGCCCCCTTAACCCTGGAATTGAAGTCCTAAAAGCAGATGAAGATTTCATAAAAGAAATACTTGATTTGAAAGAAGACAGGAATTCTGCCTTTGTTGGAAGCCTGCAGAGATATGACAACCTAAAAGTTTACCTTGATTTGAACAAGTTATTAACAAAGCACATTTCAATATTGGCAAAGTCCGGCTCCGGAAAAAGTTATGTTGGTGGAGTTTTAGTTGAGGAAATACTTGAAAAAGACATTCCGTTACTGATAATAGACCCTCACGGAGAATATTCCTCATTAAATGAAAAAAACAACGACGAGAATTTACTTAAGTTCGGATTAAAGCCAAAAGATTACAAAGAAAAAGTAAAAATCTATAGCCCAAACACAAAAGACAATCCAGAATGCATTCCCCTGAAATTAAGCAACTTTAATTTAAGCTCCCAGGAAATACTTCATATTTTACCAGCCAAGCTAAGCAATGTTCAGCTTGGTCTGTTATACAGCTCGTTAAAGGAAATAAGCAGAATAGATTTCAATCAATTGATTCTTGAACTGGAATTGGAAGAAAATCCAGCAAAATATACTCTGATTAATATAATAAAATATCTGGATAAATTAAATTTATTCTCTGACGCTGCAACATCACTGCAGGAATTAATTTCTCCGGGAAAATGCAGCATAATAAACCTAAAGGGTGTTGAGCAGGAACTGCAGGAAGTTGTTGTGTATAAATTAGTGAAAGATTTATTCGAGGAAAGAAAAAAAGGAAATGTTCCTCCTTTCTTTTTAATAATTGAAGAAGCTCACAATTATCTCCCTGAAAGAAGTTTTGGTGAGGCAAAGAGTTCAAGAATTTTAAGGCAGGTTGCTAGTGAAGGAAGGAAGTTTGGATTAGGATTATGCGTGATAAGCCAAAGACCTTCTAGATTGGACAAATCAGTAATATCACAATGCAGCACTCAGATTATATTAAAAGTAACCAACCCCAATGATTTGAGGGCAATTGCTAATTCTGTTGAAGGATTGACTTATGAAAGTGAAAAAGAAATTAAAAATTTGAATGTCGGCACTGCTTTAATAACGGGAGTTTCTGATCTTCCCCTATTTGTCAACATAAGACCAAGAATGACCAAGCACGGCGGAGAAGCTGTTGACATGCTGAATATCACAGATAATAATGGCGAGGAAAAAGGAGAATTATTACAGGTTATAAAACAAAAGACAAGTGAAGAAGACTTAAAATTGCTTGGCGAGGATGTCAAAAGAAAATTAATTCCCTGCTTGTATCTTCAATGCAATGATTTTAATCTGCTTGTTAATATGAATACGGGAAAATTAATAAATGATGTTGAAAGTGGAAATGGAAAAGATGTCATTAGAAAAATTGAATTAAGCCCACAGCAAAGAAAGGTTTTTAATTCTGCCATGACATTAAAGGAGTTTACTGCTGCTGAACTATTCAGCAAATCTGGAGTTCAGTTTTCCGAGATTTATGACATAATTGGGATATTGGTGAATAAAGGGTATTTTGTTAAGGAAGGAAACAAGTTCAGGTTAAGCAATTCATTTAATTTAACCCCTGAAGAATTCAATGTTTATGACAAGCCGGATTATCACAGGATTGAAGGCGAGAAACTGGATAAAAAGTTCAATGTTTATGATATTGTTAATTTCCTGAATAATTTTATTAAGATAGATAATCAAAAAGAATGCTGGTTAGAGATTTATACGGGAGCATAATCGACTTTTATTTTTTTAAATCTTCTAAAATACATGCCAATCTCTTTTTCATGATATAAATGGGCAGTTTCCCAGTAGGTTATTGCAGCATGATCTTCAAATTCAGGGATTATCAATATAGGTTTTGTTTCTCTAAACAATATTTGATCATTGTTACTATAATCATAATTTTCTAACTTTCC